>ERZ857922.1323-NODE-1323-length-31201-cov-6.885346_pt1 | contig 31201 bp, 32 predicted proteins | sample MGYA00519579_ERZ857922 | MGnify/ENA primary metagenome ERZ857922 (study PRJEB31778, sample SAMEA3449375) | human gut metagenome | biome: human gut; feature: human-associated habitat; material: faeces | place: United Kingdom | collected 2010/2012 ... | reverse complement strand
GAATTTCAAGAAGGATTTGAAAAACTAATGCCAAGTTATGTCGGCTCATCAATTAACAACAAACCTGCATACTTGAAAAGAAACGAAAATTTTCATAAAAACTTACACCAAGATTATGTTCCTACCATAGAAGAAACAATCAAAATGATTGATATGTGGCTTAAGTTCAAGAACTCTCAGCCCTGTACAAATGCACCGAATATGACAATCACAGAGGTTTTAGAAAATCGAAAGAAACAAAATATTAATAAAACCTTGCTTGACGATTTGATGCTGGCAACTGAAGTTAAAACTATTCAGCGAAATGGCGTAAGGTTCTTAAATTGTGACTACTTTGACGAAAGACTATACGGGCTTAGAGGAAAAGTTCTGATAAAATACAACCTGTTTGATTTGACAAGTGTAAAAGTTTTTACCCCGAAAGGTGAATACTTATGTACCGCAGAGCGAGTAACCGAAACTCACCCGATGGCAAAGATTTTAGGAACTGTTGAGGATTTAGAGGATTACAAACAAAAAATCCAAAAACAACAAAAACTGAAACGGAAAACGATAAACTCGGTTAAAAAGTTATTGACTAATGATGAAATAAAACTAATTGAAGCAAGGTCGAACCAAGAAGAAATGGAAAATTCTAACAATTTTCAAAAAGAGTTCAAGCCTCATTCAAATGGTGTTCAGAAAATAAACAACGGAGAAAAATCACTCCCTATCTTTAAAAACAATTCAGAAAAATACGAATATTTGATAAAAAACGACCCTGACAATCCTTGGATAAGTGAATTTAAAAAGACAAAGGAGTATGAATTGCTTTATGCGTAAAATCTTTGTGAAAACAAATAACGTCAAAAATTTTATCGGACTTGTAGAAAACTTGCAAAATAAATCCAAAAACATCCCTAAAATGGGACTTATATATGGCGAACCGGGGCTTGGAAAATCTCAAACGGCTTTATGGCTTGCGTATAAATATAATGTGACATATTTAAGAGCAACTAATTTGATGACAGGTCGCTGGCTGTTAGAAGAATTAGTTAAAGAATTAGACGAAATACCAAGATATTTAACTTCCGATAATTTCAATTTAGTGGTTAAAAAGCTAAAACAAAATCAACAGATAATTTTTATTGATGAAATTGATTATTTAATGAACAATTACAAATCTATTGAAACCCTTCGGGATATTCATGATGAAACCGATTGCCCGATAGTCTTTGTCGGAATGGGCTTGGCTCACAGAAAACTTGAACGCTACAAGCATTTATATGACAGATTTAGCGAGATTGTAAAATTTGAAACCTTTGGGGTAAATGATATTGGGCAAATTATAGGGCAATTATCCGAAGTAACTTTTACCCCTGATTCGATAGAATATATCCACAAAAAATACAACCGATTCAGACAAATAGTTCAGCTTATAAATCAAATGGAAATATTTGCCAAAGATAATAATTTAACCGAGATTAATTTGGAGGTAATTCAGCATATATTATGAATATTGAAAAATTAGCAAAAAGATTAAAAGAATTTACCCTTGATGAAATTGAGATAATTGCTGAGTGTGATTGCAAAGCAGAGCTTGAACAGCTTTTGAACGAGGGTAAAATAGTCTTTGAACAAGGTCAGTATAAATATGTAGAGAAACAAGAAGCAAAGACGTTTGAATTGTACCCAAAACCAGAATTAAAAATAAACCAAAAGGTCTTATTTCAAGATATTGCATTGAGCTACATTACAAATAAAAAGTTAACAAAAGATACTCTTAAGGGTTACAAATCACAGTTAAAATACAATATTCTGCCGTATTTTGGCGATATTCAAATCAGTAAAATTACTTATGAAATGATTGTTGATTTTATGCAGAAAATGAAAGAAAGACATAAACCTAAAACAGCGAGCAATGGTGTTACTTTGCTTGGAAGCATTTTAAAATATGCGTTTGAGCTAGGCTTAATTAAGCATAACCCTTACTATGGTGTAAAAAATTCTATGTGCAGATAGGAATTAATATGACAAAAATGAAATTTTATAAACAAGCGAGAACTATGTATATTGAGGAAAATATACCAATTGATGTTATTTCTCAAAGTCTTAATATCTCCAGAAGAACTTTGTTTTACTGGAAAAAGAAATACGAATGGGATAAAACATACTTTGAGAAAAAGCATAATAAAGAAATTTTTAATCAGGAACTATTAGATTTTACTAAAAAATTCATAAAAAAACTTTCAAAAGATATAGATAATCATATACCGTTTTCACAAGCAGAGGTTTATTCCTTTTTGAATATTTTAAAAAATACTCCTATAAGTAAACAATTTAAAATTTCGAAAACTAAACAAAAGCAACAGAAAGTAAAAGATTTATTTACTCCGGAATATATAAAATATATTGAAAAATACATTTTAGGAATTCAATAGTCTTTCGTCCATATTTGTCGTAGTCGTAATTTATTATGTCTATGCAAACGCAAAGGAGACCAAAATATGGACGAAATAAAATTACAAATCAAAGGTAAAGAACACGATACTTACACAATTCATTACTCTTGCGACGGATTTTATAACGGCGGAGCTTATGCACCAGCAATATGTACTATCTCGTTGATTAATTATGCCACAAAAGAATTGCACTCTTTTGCTCTGAATAATTACCTTGTACAGGGTAAATCTCTGATAGAAAGTGAGCAGCTGATGCTTAAAGATTTTGTGGGTTTTTATCAAAATTTAAATAATCCGATTTTTGTTCACTGGAATATGGACGGACTGGAATATGGATTTAATGCAATTCGTGCCCGTGCAGAAAACTTTGGCATGTATGATTTTGATCTAACTAAAATAAAAGATTACAATTTAAGCACTGTTTTTCACACAAATCTTATGACCAGTCTGGAACAAAATAATTGCAAACGTATTACTGTCCTAAACGGTAAAGATGAAGCAATTTGTTTTAACAAGCGAGCATTTGAAATTGTCAAAATGTCTACAGATGGTAAAGCTATTGGATTATCTGACTTATTTGAAAAATATCTTTCAAATGATTTAGCAGACGATGATGAAGACTATATATATTAGTAATTATCCAAATTTTCTTTCAAATATTTTCGATATTCATCTTGCAATGATTTTGGCGCAATTATTTTACATCCGCCTCCCCACTTGAATACATGCCAGATAATTTCTTTACTTCCGCTTGCTTTAAAGTTTACTGTATATGTTCCATCTGCATTCCATTTACCGGATTGTGTGGGGTGAAAATTGAATTGACTTGCCTCTTGTGCTAATTCTTGCGAAAACAAAAGTTCTACTTCTAAAATTTCACCGTGGTAAACTCCAAATGATAAGTTTGTATATTCTTGCAAGTCAAAATTACCCTTATCAAAGGTTTTGTCCGTAAGTTTCAAATTCTCAAACTTATGCAACAGATAGTTGTATATCCCGTCACCTTTTGCTTTTTCTCTTGCAACAAGATAAATTTTCTCACCGTAAATCATTCCCAAAGGTTCAATCAACCTCTCCTTGTTGTGGTAAATTCCTGTAACCATTTTTGAGTGCTGAACAGCTTCCCGAATAACCTCTAATGATTCAAGACTAATTTTGTACTGCGGCATCTGACGGACGGCATAACCCTCTGTCTGCATATAAAGTTCAATATTGTTTTCTAATGGCAGAGAATGTTTTTTGTTCAGGGATTTTAGTTTTTCGATGGTTTTACCCAGCTCCTCTTTCATTTCTTTATTGGTTGTCCGTCTTTGAAGCTGTTCAATATTTGCAATTTCTTTCGGTGTAAATGAAATAAGGTTTGAAATGGAATAATTTATAAAACCCCAGTGTTTTTGATTGTCATCTGTTTCAATTTCGTCGACTGAGGGAAAAATACAGGTCAGACTATCCCGCATACGTTCAGCCGTCCTGCGAGAAACATTATACCTTTCAGCAATTTCCGAAATTGTAACTCCTTGAATTTTTGATGACATAAAAATTGCAAGGTCTAAAATATCTGATATTCTTGAGTATCTTGGTTTGTCTGACATAATTTTCTCCTGATTTAAATTTATTATATACCAATATGACCATTTTTGTCGCAATGTGAAATTAAAATATAATCGAGGTGATAATATGACAAAAATTATAGATATGAAAAAGTATCAAAAACGTGAAAAAATTGATAGAATTTTATTATATTGTGTTGATAACAAAATGGAAACTCGCTATATTACTGCGGAATTTTGTGAGAAAAATGAGCTGTTAATTAAGCTGGTTCACTATAACAATATTGATTCTTACGACAGATTAGATTATCTTTATATCTTTTCAAAAAAAGAAAGTAATAAATTAGTAAAATTTTTTGCCGAAAATAAATCAGATTTTTTATATGAACTTAAAGCCAAATTCAATACAGCGAGTGCTTGTAGTGATTTAATACACTTTGCTGATATTCACAACATAAAATATAAATTTGATGACCTCTCTGACAATATATATTCATCCTTTTTGGAATTAGATGACATTTTTTTACCCGATAATAAACTTTATTATAGTAAAGATAACTTATTTATTCCAAATTTGTACATACCACCAAGAAACGGTGTCACAAAAATTTATACACCTGAAGGCTATTTGTATTTAGAAATATCTTACAAGAATGGTTTAAAGGATGGTATGACAAAATGTTACTTTGAAAATACTAAAATAGTTGATTGGAAACAAAATTATACAAAAAATAAACTAAACGGAATTTCTAGAAGTTATTTCAAAAATGGAAACTTAAGAGTAACAGAAACATTTGTTAATGGCCTAAAAGAAGGCATAGAAGAAACATATAATCAAGAAGGGTTTTTAGAATATTCCGAGATGTTTAAAAATAATGCAAAAAACGGGAAATCCATTAAATTTTACCCTAATGGACAAATTGAAAAGGAAGCATATTTTAAAAACGGGAAACAAGATGGAGAAACCAAATGGTATTATGATACCGGAGAATTAAAACTTGTTGCATATTGGAAAAATGATAAGTGTGATGGAGAAAGAATTACTTATCATAAAAACGGACAAATTAAAGCCATTTCTACATATAAAAATGGTTCATGCATATCTGATGAATACCAATATTATGAAGATGGTACATTAGAAGCCATAATTCCTGCAAGAGATACCGGCATTGAATTAGTGTATTATCCAAACGGAAAACTAAAAAGTGAAAGAAAATACAATAAAGGTAAAAAATGTGGCAATGGCAAATATTATTATGATAATGGAAAAATAGAAGCTGATTACAATTATAAAAATGACAAGAGACATGGAATATGTAAAGAATATCACTATAATGGAAAAATTCGCTCTGAATGTGAATATAAAAATGGTAAAAAACATGGAATAGAAAAACGATATTATAATAACGGTCAATTAAGTTATGAACGACATTACAAAAACGGTTTACGCGACAGCTGGTCTATAAGTTATGAAGAAAAAACCGGTGAAATACAATATAAAATATTCTTCCGTAAAGGAAAAGTTGTAGATTTTTATGGTATTGACGGTATTACCGGAGTAAAAGGTTTGAAAATTGAGTAAAGAAAGGATAAAAATTATGGATAAAGATATGCCGATAAGTGCAATTAATATAAGGAAAATTTCTCGTGGAGAAAGCTATTTTGACGGAGAGCACTTTGAAGGACACGGTGATAAATGGGTTGCACTTTGGGGCAATACCGAAAAATTTACAGTAGAAAACATGAAGAAATGCATCACCTCCGGCGATATTATTTTTAAACAAGAAAACATATTAAATAAAAAATTTGCAGGAATAGTCTATCCAAAAAATGAATTATTATCTGTGTTAAGTTTGATAGAATTAAAAGAAAATTGCAATGAATATATTTCCGCATATCCTTTATTAATAGGAATTAATAACGAGGTAAAACTTAAGGAAGACTATTGCTGGCAAAATGGAGGAGAAGGTGAATTCGCAGTCGAAGCAGGAGATGATAGAGTTATAAATTTCTTTGATCCGTTTTATGCGATCGATAAAGCCAATTTTAAAACAGATAAGACCCAAACAATATCACTTGCCGGACTTGCATATAGTTTAGATAAACTGAAAGAGCAAGAATTTGTTATTGATAAAGGCGAGTTCTATAATGTTTCCAGAGATGAGTTCTTAAAAGAGAATCCGGATAAAACTGAGCAAGATTTTGAACCGCCGGTTGTAAAACTAGAGGCAGATCATTTCAGGATGCTTATACCTAAACAATATGCCTGTGAATATGAAATAGCAACTCAAATTGAAAATATAAAATATTTTAAAATACTTGGTGAAGAAATTGTCCAATTAAAAGTAAATCTTGAACATCATGAAAATGAAAAATCCTTATATTGCAATATATATGTTTCAAAACATGTTTTGGGCAAATATAAACCTCAGGTAGGAGATGGGATAAATGCAATTATTTGGCTAACAGGATTTTTTAATTAAAGTGAACTCTGCGAATTAGCATTTGAGAAGTTTAGTAAAACATACGCAATAAAGAGATGCAAATTATAGGTTTTGTAGCAATGAAAAAACACCGTATATCTAAAGCAAAAAATCAAACTTATCACTTCAAAAAAAGATGTGATGAAAGATTGGGGGCACAAATAGATAGGAAAGCAATTCAAAAGCATATCAAAGAACAAAAGTTTAGTGAAAATTTTTATTTTCTGGATAGACAATCCAATAGAGTTACCCGATACCGTTATAAGTTTCAAAATACGTGGTATATAATTCCTTATGACAAAAATACTCATAAAGTAATAACCATATTTGAAGATAATAACCAAGATATTACTATGGAAACCCAAACAAAAATTATTAAACAAAGTATATCAGATAATACTATGAGCTGGCTACAAAAAATTATTCAATTTATTAAAAATATAAAAATATCATTCTTAAAATAATATTGAGAAAAAAATTTAAGTTTCTTTTTCTTTCAACCATATATCTAAACAAGCCAAAATATGCTGTGTAATATCTATAATACATGAAATTGAGTCGACTAAGTGTTCATTTTCTATTTGTATCTTACCATCTTTATGTAATCCAATTCTAAATTTTATATCCTTACCCTTGTTTTCAGTTTTATTTATCATACAAAGAAAACTTATTCCAGACATATGAATAAATTTAGATGTTTGCTGATATACTCTTAGTACCCAGTCAACTCCAAATGTTTTTTCAAATTGTTCACATAAGAACTTATCGGTCAGAAATTGTTTAATATTTTTACCTTTTTTATTTTTTATCCAAACTTGCAATTTATCAATTCTTTCTCCTGATAGAAAGGTATCAGAATATTTCGTTCTACTATCTGCATCTAACAATATTGCTGCATAAAATCTTAGCAGTACATCTAATTGCATACGAACAATAGCAAAAGCAACCAAATAATTCTCGTTTTCTATTAAATTAAGAAATGCGGAGATATTGGCTAAAGCTTTATTTGTTGCACCCATAAATATAAAATCAGTTTTATAAATAGGGGTATTTGGTTTAATATTCTGTTGGTAAATACTACATAAAAGTTCTTTTTGTCTAATTAATTCTGTTTTTAAATTCTCCATATTGACAGATTTAGCCTGGTTCATTTTGTTAATTCCTGATACATTTGCATTAAGCGGGCGACGGTTTCGGATTCGGTCAGCCAGCGAAATTTGCCGGTTTGTTCATCTTTTATGCGGAATCCGTATGCTTCCATAACAGCTTTGTCATTTTCCTGATGTGCTTTTCTGAGTTCAGGCGGCATTGTGAGTTCATCATACAAATCAGCAAGTGAGCAATCAGGGTATAAGGCACGGGCATCCAAAATCCCCTGTGCTGTTTTTTCGATTTTTGCTTTCTGCTCTGTAGTAGGATTGCACCAGGGGAAGTTGTTGTAGACAATATCTTTTGAATAACGCCAATCACTCTTTAAGTAACCACCAACAGTTCTTATCCAAGCCATATGTACATTTGAATTTAAAATGCCGAAATGATATAAATTAGCATTAAAAACACAGAATAAATTATTACCAGGAATCATTCCATTATTTACATACCCCATTGGCATATACTTTCTTTTAGATGAAGAAACTAATGGAATTGCAATATATGAAGTATTCTTAAAAAGCTTACAGGGTCTAAACAAATGAGGAATATCTTTTAATTTATAAGCATCACCAGTTATTGGTGCATTTTCACGCCATTCTTTACATGCAGAAACTCGTTTTTTTATTTCAAGTAAATTTCTTAATTCATGTGGGGAAATATCCTTTAGCCATAAACAAAAACGAGGAATATTATTTATAAATTCTACTCCCATTGAATATGGACGAATCCACTTTTCAGCAGCAGGTTCATTTTGGAGCAACTGTTCTTTTTCTTCTAAGCTTAGTGTTAAAAAGCCATTGTCTGTCGCTTGAAAACCTTTACAAATTTCAGGAATATTAGATAGGGCAGAACTACGACTTTCTACAAAAATATTATCTGATGCTAATAAATAAGCATTAATATTATCAACAAGCTGCATTCGCTCATTTGTATACAATTTTCTTTTGTTATTATTCGGTGTACAGCTAAAACCTACAATCACGCAATGGACATGAGCTTTTGAATTTGATTCACTATCCCATCTAAAGGTTCTGTGTGCAAAATCAATATGAATATTAAATCTGTCAAATAATGGTTTCCAAACCCCTGCAACCTGCTCCCCCTGAGTAATTGAATTTGTCGAAACAAGAGCGGTTTTTATATTTGTATATTGCATTAATTCCGCAGATTTAAAATACCAGCCCGCGACATAGTCTATTTTACCTGAAGTTTTGTAAGATTTACCATTTTCATCAACATAAAGAGATAAAATATCATCCTTTTGTTCTTTTGTTTGCAAAGAATACCCAACAAATGGTGGATTGCCCATTATGTAATTTAATTTTTCCTTAGGAATTATATCTTCCCAATTTATCCGTAAAGCATTACCTTCAACTATATTTGCGGAAGTTTTTAATGGCAGAAAATCCAAATCCATATGAACAATATCTTCCGTTTTCTTCATCATTTGGGATTCTGCAATCCACAATGCCGTTTTTGCTACTGTTACGGCAAAATCATTTATTTCAATTCCGTAAAACTGCTTTATCGAAACTTTTATCGGATTTGTAACCGCTCCTAGCGTAACTTGGCCTTTTTGAAGTTCATACAGAATTTCATTTTCGAGTTTACGAAGCGAGATATAAGTTTCTGTTAAGAAGTTTCCGCTGCCGCAGGCAGGATCTAAAAAGTTTAGGTTTGCAATTTTATTCTGAAATTCTGCAAATTTTTTATCTCTGTTTTTATTTTCCGGTAATGCTTTAATTTCGGCAAATTCTTCATTTAGTTCATCCATAAACAGAGGATTTATGACTTTATGAATGTTTTCGATTGAGGTGTAATGCATCCCGCCTTTTCTACGAGTTTCAGGATTTAGCGTGCTTTCAAAAACTGCACCGAAAATTGTAGGGCTGATTTCTGACCAGTCAAAGTTTGCACTTGCCTTTTCTAACAACAAAGTTCTTATTTCCTCTGTAAATTGCGGGATTTCAATATGTTCCTGAGCAAAAAGCCCACCATTTACATAAGGAAAAGCTTTTAAATCGTCTTCCAAATAAGGATCCCTGTCTTCAGGTTTTGTGTTCAATACTGTAAAAAGTTCAATAAGTGCTTTTCTCATTTTTGAAACATCATACTGCCGCAAGTAATCTAAGAAAATATCGTGCTTGCCAAATATTCCCGCATCTTCTGCATACAAACAAAATACCAGTCTTACACATAAAATATTTAGACTTTTCAATGATTCTTCATTTGTACAGTCCTTATATTGTTTTAAAAGTGCATCATATAATAATCCAACAATCTCTCCGGCCTTTATAGAAACTTCCATTTCTTTTTTGAGATGTTCGCTGCCTGTATCAACCAAAAATGAAAGTCTGTAATATTCCTTTTCTAAATCTTTAAGTAAAATTTCCTGTGGTTCGCCGTTCGGACGTTCCATATCATAAACGCAGAATTTTTGGAAGTTACAAGTAACAACCCAGCGGGGATGTTGGGACAGTGGCAATTCTGTTATGTATCTTTTTGCCTGTTGAAAAGGATTTAGCAAACTACCGTCAGATTGTTTAATTGCTTTATATAAATCTTTATCAGAACTTTTTTGTTCAATCAAAACCTTTGTTGCAGGAATTCTTGCATCAATAAAACTCGTATGGTCAAGGTGAACTTGGTCTTCAAAAGAAATGAATTGTTCAGGATTTTCAACACCCAAAACTTCTCTTAAAAGTTGAATCCAAAACTTTTGGCTTTCACCTTTTTCATAGCCTTTTCCTGTCCAATCTTCAACAAACTTTTTTGCTGCTGTACGTTGCTTTACTTCCGCCATATTACTCCTTACAAGTTTAATAATAGCATGAAAATACAAATCTTAAATGTTTTAGAAAGCTTTTATTCAACAATATAAAGACAGTCCGTAAATTTTAAAAGTAATTATTATAGAAAATAAATATAGATAATGCAAAAATAATCCTTTTGGGTCATTGAAATCCATTCATTTTTATTTTAAAAGTATCTTGCAAGATACTTTTAATTCAGAAATAAATCATTGAAAATAATTCTTAAGAGGGGTTGAATTTTAATAAAAAATATGTTATAATCGGTATTATACATAATACCGATTAATCAGAATGAATAAGAATAAATCGACAACTCAATTAAAAATGGAAAAGAATAAAGAAAATATTCTTTCATTTTTTAATGAAAAAGTTGAATTTTATAAGATCCGCGAGCTTAGAAAGATTTATAATGAATGCATCGATAAAAAGTATATTTATTCTGTAACAACTTTTACTGCTTTTCAAAAATTTTTAATTCATAACAATGTTTATAAAGAAAAATTTATATTAGAATTTCCGTCAAAAACATATACAAGATATTTTGTAGAAAAACCGAGTTTATATAGAGCAATACAAACTATTAGCCCAAATGCATATTTTAGCCATTATTCAGCAGTGGAATACCATAATTTGACAAATAACATTCCCAAAACAATATTTATATCATTAGAAAAATCAAAACCATTAAAAGAACTACCTAAAAAACAACTTATTCAAGAAGAAATCAATAGAGCTTTTTATATGCCGCCTAGAATTAGTAAAAACCTTACAATTAAAGATATCTATTCAATAAATCTATTACAAAGCAAATACAGCAATAAATTAGGTATAATAGAAACAAATTATAATAATGCAAAAATTAATATAACTAATATAGAACGTACACTAATTGATATTACAGTAAGTCCGTATTATTGCGGTGGCTGTTTTGAGGTTTTGAATGTTTATAAAAAAGCAAGGGGAAGAGTAAATATTCAAAAACTGTATGATATGTTGATAAAGCTGGATTATATTTACCCGCATCATCAAGTTATTGGGTTTTATTTAGAAAAAGCTGGGTTCAAAGAAGCTGATTTACAACTATTTGACCACAATAAAGAACTGCGTTTTTTTGTCCAGCGAGAACTTAAAGAAAAAGAACGAAAATATAGTGAAAGGTGGAATTTATACTATCCAGAATTTCTCTAAATCATTGATTAAGCCCAAAACATACTCAAAATAAAAATCAAAATGAGTTGGATATTTTTTGTTAGCAGCATCTGTTAATTGAACATTTCTAAAGTCATTTTCGTGAATATGGCGTTTTTCTTCAAGTTTTAATAGTAAGTTCATATCTACATCTTTTGCATCAAAAACATGTTTTAAAATTTCCCTATTTTCTTGAAGTTTAAAATCCGCCTTTTGCAAATTTTCCTGAACCAAATAAATATCCCAAAAATCTCTAGCTCTGGGTAAATCTATATCTTTCGGATTATTTCGGTATTCTTTCATTTTTTGACAAATTGCTCTTAATTTCTCGCAAATTATCATTATCGGCGGATAAACATATATTTTATGTCCGTCAATTTCTTTTTCTTCCTTGTTTTGTGTGTATTCAAATTTGCTTATATCAATAATAAAATCTTTTTTATCAGACTGCCCAAGGGATAATGCACGATTTCTTAATTTATCAATATTATTATTGAACTGTTTATAAACATCTGTTGAAACCAATTTGAACGACAAATTATAACCGGTCATTTTTATATCAATTGGCATATGGACAGGTTTATTCTTTATCCTAAAATCAAAAGCATAATAACCTATTTTGTAGAAATTCTGGTTAAATATCTCAGGCAAATCGTTCATGATTTGTTTAATTTCTGCATCTGAAAATTCATTATCAATAGAAAAATCAATATCTTTTGATGAACGACAATGAATTTTATAGGCAAGTTCAAGGCATGTACCGCCTTTTAATACAAGTTTATCTATTAAAATATCATTAGAAACCAATGATATTAAAGCCAATTTTTTAATTTTTAAAAACTCATCTGTATCTATCATTAGATAATTATAGCATTAACAAAAATATTATTCTTTTATCCAGCTTTGCGGAACTAATCTGTTATTTAAAGTCCATTCTTTTAACGGATTAATATCATTTATACCTTCTTTATCTTTCCATACATCCGGTCCAGCATGATCAAGGACTATTATTTGTAAATTACTATCAAATACTTTTTCTGTTTCGTATTCAGTTCCATCTTCCGCTACATTTGTAACTATTTTCTTCAGTTTATTATCACTTATTGCTTTACTCATAATTTTAAACATCTCTTGAACGCATTCAAGATCTGAAAACCCCTTATCAATATTGTTGGATTTTTTCTCATCATTAAAATCAAAATCTTTTGTATGTTGATAATTAACTTTAGGAAAATATACTTGACTCGGTTGGTCAAAGATAATAAAGTTAAAAACAGGTGTTTTTTTGTAGATAAAATGCTTATGAAGACCTAACATCGTTGCAATATGGTAAGCTACCCAGTTAGAACCACTTCCTGTTTCCCATAAAAAATATGACTCTGATGAATATTTATTTTTTACTTTAACTGTTAAATCTTCTTTTGAAAAAGATGCAATTTCATCAAATTCAGCGAAATTAGGTACATAACTATTCGATTTATTAACAATAGATGTCAATTGTTTTTGCCTTAGTTCATCTATGTCAAAATTAAATTTTGCAATTTCATCATTTAATTCTTCAATTTGTTGATCTAAATCATTTTTTTCTGATATTTCATTAATTATTTTTTTTGCACCACCTATAATTTTTACATACAAATCTTCAATAAGGGATTGGGTTCCAATTTTTTCTTCTAAAATATCTTTATTCTTGGTTAAAATATTTATTTTTTCGGTCTTTTCATTTATTTGTTTCCTTATCCTATTTAATTTTGATTCATATATGCCTTTCCCAAATATGTTTGCATCAATAAGTTTATCCTGAACAACTTTTAAATTATTATATAAATTATCAACATCGTCTATTACATCAGTGTCAGAAGAATTCTTTTTACAAAAATCTCTTATAAATTCTGCTATTTCCAAGCGAGAACACTTTTCTTTTAGTTGTTCTTTATTCTGTTCTTCTATACCCAACAATTCTTCAATATTGTTTCTTTCTTGTTTGAGTGCACGAACTTCAAAATGTAAAGAATCCAATTGGTTTATTAAATTGTGAATTTTATTTGCTATTCTTTCATTCGCTTCATCACTAAATTTTATATCTCCAATATTTTTTTCAGAAATTTGTTTCAATAAAATTTCTATATTTACAGTATCTGAAATGTTTATTTCTGTTTGTGAAATTAAACCATATTCAATTGCTTTATATAATAAAGGTTCTGCTGCTTCTATTCTTCTTTGTATATATGATTCATGTCTACTTTTTTGTTTTTGAAGCTCTTTTAATTTTTCCATAAGTTCTTGCTTCTTTAAGCCAGCATATAATTGTTCAGAAGTCATTGCTCCAATAGCGTAATCAAAAATCCTTCTTAAATAAAAGCGATATTCTGCAAGATCCATTTTATATAATAAACAATTAGGATTCGCTACAATACTTTGTGTTTGAAAATTAAATGCTATGAGATCTCTAAAGCTTGGATTACCTTTATTATTTTCATGCTCATCTGCTATTTCAGAAAATGAAACTCCGAACAAATTATTTAGATAGATTTTGAACTTATCAGTATCAGTAATTTGCCATTCATTATCATCTATCTCATCAAGGCTTTTTGAAGATAAAGAGTAATGAATTGTTTTATATTTTTCCCCAGAAAACCTTTTAATTAATAGATTGTTTTCATCAAGTGATAAGTTTATTGCGTATGCACCACAACTATTTGATATTATTCCTTTTGGAATTCTATTATGAGAAGAACACAAACAATAATCAATGATAGGTATTATTGCAGATTTTCCTGTTTGAGAAGCTCCATGTATAATGTTTAACTTTCCTTTTTGAAAAGAAATAAATTTGTGTTCTTTTAAATCTTTTGAATATATTCCAAATTGTTGTAGTTGTACATTCATTATAAATTCACTCCTGTTGAGTTAATTAGTTTCATAAAAGCATCTTTATCAGCCGCATATAATTCTCCCAATTTATATGATGCTAAATATATATTGTTATTAAATTTTTCTTTTTCAAATAATACGTTACTTTTAAACTCAATATCGTTTATCTGTGATATTAATTTAGTTCGTAAACCAAATATTATACAAGTTATTGTATATTCTTTAAATGAATCAATAAGATTATGAAATGCTCCATATTTTTCTTTTTTATTAAGTATCCTGCTTGAGATTAAAGTCTCTATTGTTGTAGCACCACCACGTCCTGAAGATTTTTTAATTAATTCTCTTACCTGTTCATTCATAATCATCGGTAGTACAAGAAAAATATCAAACCATTTAGGATATTCTGCATTAATAGAATTATAACCACTTATAAAAGCGACTATTACAAATGCTCCCAAGCCGTGATTTTGCATACTCGTACAATATTTACTGTATATATCAAGCATTATTTACCTCATTAAGCAATCTTTTATAATCCGGATGCCAACCTATACTATAATTTTGTGTTTCAGGATTATTATTTGCTAAAAAATTACATACTCCCCTTGCGACTTCTTGATGATTATTGTCAAATGCAGTATTACCAATTTTTATAAACTTATTCTCTATACTACAGTTATAAAGTCTTTTACCTTTAATTACATCACTTTCCGTATTATTTATAGAAAATACTAAATCTTTGTCCTCAAGCCACTTTTCATAAACGGTTCTGTACATGTCGTCGAATTCTTTTTTGGAAAATTTCCCTTTTTCTTCTTCTTTAGCTTTTGTTATTAACCATCTATGGTAATCTCTGCAATCAAGTTGTTTAAGTTCTTCTTCTCGTTCTATTAAGCTGAGCTGATGATAGAAATATTGTTTATGAGCTTGCTCTATATCAAATTCTGACACATCATCAATAAGTGCTAATTTTAAGTTTTTATTATTATCCAAATAATTTCTAAAATCAGTTTGCAATAAGTCAAACTTTCTTATTTTATCGGTTTCTTTATCGTATATTTTTTCATTTATCCAACCAAGCATTTTGATTCTTAATTCTTCTATATCTCTGTTTTCCGAATAAAGTTCTTGAATTTTATTTTTTACATCTTCAAAAAGACCAATATTAGAGGTTTTATATGAAAAATTCCTTATTATATTTACTACAATAGTCTCATTTTGTTCATCCTTAAATACTTCAAAACATTTCTTAATCTTTTGGTTTTTAGAGGAAAATTTGTTCTTAATTATTTCAATACATTTTTTACTATCTGTATCGTTATTAGCATTATTGCATATATCAATAAAACTATCTTTTTTTAATTGTTGTTTTCTATTTGAAAAAATTATAAATTGAGTTCTATTTGTATATTTATCTTCATTTTCCTTATATCTATTTATCCAATTTGCAAATGTACACCAAAAATCTGCAGAATAGTTTGAAAAAGTTGTCTCTTTATCTTTAATTTGTTCAACAACAATTAATTTATCATCAGAATCAACCGCAGATATATCATCTTTACTTTCGACTGAAACTATTTTCGCACCTTCAAGAAGGTAATGTAATGCTCTAGGAGTTTGTATTACATACCCAAAATAGCTATTTGGATTTTCTGATGTAGGAATACACATACTTCCCTCTGCAAGCAATTATACCATGAATATCTTAGAAGTTTAATTTTAGAGATATTTCGACATTGATAAATATTTCTAGTAAATATCCATCATATAGTTAATTTAATCTTGTTCTGAGTGTTAAATTACACCTGTTATTAAAGCGTGAAAATTGTTTAATTTTGCCATTTAGGGGGCTATTTTGGAGGCTACAAAAGAAAAATATTGATTTTACTGGATTTTAGACAATCCCGCATTTTGTCATGTGTACAGATATTTTGTATAAAATTTTAATAAATAAGCGTTATTATTAATAAATTTTTAAAATAGACAGGTTTAAAGTCCTCTCATACCAACCGAAGTCAAGGATTTGGGAGCAAGATTTTTTAAATATTTCTATAATAAGTTCATGTTAGAAAAATCGGAGGCAAAAATGTTCCTGACAGAAGATGAATTTATTATTCTTAGTGCAATAAAAATCGGCTTAAATAATACAGAAATAAAAGAAAAATTTGGCATTGAACTAATCAAAAACGATTCAAGACTTAATGCTTTATATCAAAAATATGGTGTAAGTGGCATAAATGAACTTTTACAGATTGCTGATTTACAGAAAGTTGAAGTTCTGCCAAAAGAAAAAATTCCATATTACCAGTATGAAGGTTCAGAGCTTGTTCATAAAATCAAAATTTGCAAAAATGATGTAGTTAATCTAATTAAATTTTTTGAAAATGTATCAGACAGTGAACAAGAATATGAAATAATGAAATTATTTGACTGAATTGAAATCAAAAAATTAAACAGTTAATTTGCAGTTTCTTCTAAAGCCTGTTTATATTCTGCATCTCTAAGAGGTGTACTAAAAAATCCGCCGTATTCACCTTCTTCAAGAGAATTAAATACTTCGCCTGTAGGTAAGAATAAAAGATTAATTTTCTCTGAAGTTTCCTTGCAGTAACCCCAACTTCTAACCATAAGTCCAACATCAGGAACACTTGTTATACAACCGCCGTTTTTTATGACATCTGCATATAATTTTTTATTATCAGCATTATTTTTACAGGTTTGAACATCATGACTCCACCTGATACAAATTTCTTCATCACTTTGACATAATTTGTAGCGATTATTAGTTTGGAAATTCCCTAAATTTACATAAGTTAATCCTCCTGCCTATAAGATAAGTCCTGTAACTGATAAAGTATTTTTGGGAAGGTAACATTTTTGAGTTTCTCGGAAGTAATTTCATGATTTTTTTGAAATTTAATAGCCTGTTTTTCACTAGGGAACAATAAATCACTCGGTTTGTAATGCCTGTTATCTATCCCGAAAGTCATTAATTTTTGTGCATCTTCATAACTTACTCCATAGTCAAGCCTTAATTTATACACCACTTTGAATAAATCACAAAGGTCGGGAGATGAATAAATTATAGTCCATAGTTATTATTAAACATTTCTATCCTTTTTTGTTTATTAAAATAAAAACAGTGTATTGCCAAATGGCAAATGCACTGTTTAATTATATTACACCTTATTTTGCAAAAATTTCAACTCAGAATCATATAAATGATTTAAAGTTTATTATGAGGAATTTAAAAGATCGGAAGCAATGAGAATGATTATTTATATAAGTATTTAGCCATTATAGTATAAACTTATTGTTATTTTCCAAAATCTATATTGTCATTTTTCTATAAAAATAATAGTTGGTTCAAAAAATTTTATACTAAAACAATTATAGAAAGGAGATACTATGAACATTGTAGAACCGATTAGACGAAAAAAAGATTTAAAAAAAATTGAAAGCATACTACGTAAACAAAGTTTGCGAGATCTATTACTTTTCACGATTGGCACAAATTGTGGTTTAAGAATCTCTGATATTTTAAATCTTGATGTTAGAGATGTCCAAAATAAAGATTACATAAGTATTACAGAAAAGAAAACCGGAAAATATAAACGTTTCCCGATTAATTCAAAACTAAAGCCCATGTTCGCCCAATTTACTCAAGGCAGAAAAGCTGATGAGCCATTATTTTTATCTGTATTCAATAATAGAATGGAAAGAACTCAATGTTATAGAATTATAAATGATATTTGCCGTAAGGCAGGAATTGATTATAATATTGGTACTCATACTTTAAGAAAAACTTTTGGATATCACCATTACCGAAAGTTTAAAGATATTGTAGTATTGCAAAAAATATTCAATCACTATTCACCGCAGGTTACGCTTCGTTATATAGGAATTGACCAGGATATAATTGACAATAGTTATAACAACTTTATCCTATAATATGTCAGAATAACACAACTTTCTACAAAACAACTCAACATATTTACACTTGTGTTGAGTTGTTAAAAAACACTTTACTTTTAACAAGTCTATCACAAAATAAAAAAATTACATAGTGGCTTACAGTATTATATTTAACAGATAAATATTTAAAGAGACTTCAGCTTATTTAAAACTCAACACAAGTGTAAATGAGTAGAGTTTTAAAACCTTTATCTAACGATGTAATGGAAAATTCTCTTAGGAAGTAAGCTTTAATAATGGGTAGCAGTATACCAATAAAAAATATCCAAGAAATAAATTGTATAAAAGATTTATACAGACAAAAAAATCAAATTAGTGAATTACTAATGTTCACATTAGCCATTAACACAGGAATTGATTTAATAAACTTATTGAATTTAAGGGTAAAGGATATTAAAAACAAAAAATATCTTTGTATTGAAAAAAATAAATCCATACCATTAAACGAAGAAATCTTAAAATTAATTGCTGAAGTTATAAAAGATAAAAAGAATAATGAATATCTATTCTCAAATGCAAACGGCAATAAGAGACATCGGACAACAGTTTTTTATTCTTTCAAAAATATTATCGCAGAACTAGGATTACGTAATAAATATTCGGTTGCTTCATGGAGAAAGACTTTTGCATATCATTACTATCACAAGTATAAGGATTTATCATATCTTCAGTGGTTATTTAATCAGACAAATATAAACATGGCACTAAAATTCATCGATGAAGATGAAAATATGAATCTTAGGTATCGGGATGGAATTAGTTTATAGGATGGTTTATGAGTAAATTTAATATAAAAATACTAGCTCACAGGGGCTTTTGGAAAGAAGAAACTGAAAAAAACACAAAGACAGCATTTGAGCGTGCTTTCAACAGTGGTTTTGGTATTGAAACAGATTTACGTGATATCAAAGGTGAAATTGTAATTTCTCATAATATGCCGCAAGGCGGAGAGATGAAATTTGAGGACTTATTAAAACTCCTAGATGGCAGAGATTTAACGCTTGCATTGAATATAAAAGCTGACGGTATGGCCGATGAGATTAAAAGACTGCTTGAGAAATACAAAGTTTCAAACTATTTCACATTTGATATGAGCATTCCCGAGATGGTTTATCAACACAAAACAGGATTAAAATTCTTTACAGGTCAAAGTGATATAATACCTGAGCCAATTATGTTTGATAAAGCTGAAGGTATATGGCTTGATTCTTTTAATTCTGACTGGTTTGGAGAAAAAGAAATCAAAAATATTTTAAATCAAGACAAAGAAGTCTGTATTGTTTCTCCAGATTTACACAAAAGAGAATATAAAAAAGTGTGGAATATATATAGAAATATTAATGGGATAATGCTGTGTACTGATTATCCTATGGAAGCAAAGGAGTTTTTCAATGTCAAAAATTAAAGCAGTAATATTTGATATGGACGGAGTACTTATTGATGCAAAAGACTGGCACTATGAAGCATTAAATCAGGCTTTAGAACTATTTGGCTACAAAATTTCACGATATGATCATCTTGTTACTTTTGACGGGCTTCCCACGAAAAAAAAACTTGAAATGCTTACAATTGAAAAGGGCTTACCCAAGGGATTACATAAATTTATTAATCACATGAAACAGATTTATACAATGGAACATGTTTACATGAAATGTAAACCTCTTTTTTGTCACCAATATGCTCTATCAAAATTAAAAAATGAAGGTTACGGGCTGGCTCTCGCGTCAAATTCTGTCAGAGTAACTATTGATATGATGATGGAAAAAGCTGATTTACAAAAATACCTTGATTTTACCCTGTCTAATCAGGATGTTACAATGCCAAAACCTAATCCTGAAATTTACCAGACAGCGATAAAAAGATTTGGTTTAGAACCGCAAGAATGTCTGGTAGTAGAAGATAACTTAAACGGAATCAATGCAGCTCTATCTAGCGGTGCTCATCTTTTGAAAGTTGAAACAGTAAATGATGTAACTTATCAAAACATTAAAAATAAAATAAAAGAAATCGAAACAGAAAGCTCAAATCTAATTTTAGGAGGTGTTAGATAATGAATATATTAATTTTAATGGCAGGTTCTGATAAAGATTTCTGTGAAAAAGGCTACCCTAAGTATTTAATTGAAATTAAAAATAAGCCTATTATTCAGAGGACTATTGAGCTCTTGAAAACCGTTGGAAACAACATTACGTGTATTATAAGAAAAGAAGATCAGGATAAATATTTTTTAGGCGATACATTAAAAATTTTATGTCCAAAATGTAAAATTATAGAAATTGCTGGAGATACAAAAGGAGCTGTATGCTCAGCATTATTTGCAATAGATGAAATTAATAATGAAGAGGAACTATTGATAATTAATGGAAGTCAGCTTATAAAAACTGACATTAAGCCTGCCATAGAAAGTTTTCGGACAAGAAATCTTGACGCTGGTATTGTAACAATAAATGCAGTTCATCCACAATACAGTTCCGTTTTATTAGATGAAAATAACTTTGTCATACAAACAAGTGAGAAACGTCCGATTTCTAATATCGCATCTACAGGATGTTGTTACTTTAAAAAGGGTCAAGACTTTGTACGCTCTGCATTTGGGGTAATAGAAAAAGATGTTGATACACTCGGACAATATTATATAAGCGCCACTTTTAACGAAATGATTTTAGACAATAAAAGTATAGGAACTTATGAAATTCCCAAAAAGGATTATGTAACATTCTCAAATTACCAAATGTATGAAAATTATTTAGCACACAGGAGAGGTTAGAAATATGATTAATATAGTAATACCAATGGCTGGAGCTGGCTCAAGATTTGCAAAAGCAGGATACAAAAAGCCCAAACCGTTTATTGATGTTTTAGGCAAGCCTATGATATGCCATGTTCTAGACAATCTGAATATACCAGATGTAAAGTTTATTCTACTCACAAGATTTGAACATTATAACAATGAACAAAAAACTGTTAAATGGATAAAGTCTAATTATAAAGTTGAATTTGTTATGATTGACAAATTAACAGAAGGTGCCGCCTGTACAGTTTTACATGCTCATAGATTAATCAATAATGATACACCTCTTTTAATAGCAAATTCAGATCAAATCGTTGATATGGATATTTCAGAGTACATAAATGATAGCAAAAAAAGAGGGCTTGACGGTTCTGTTCTTTGTTTTGAAGATAACGACAAAAAATGGTCATATGCAAAACTAGATAAAAATAGATTCATTACGGAAATTCGAGAAAAAGAAGTTATCTCAAAAAATGCAACAGTTGGAATTTATTATTTCAATAAAGGCAGAGATTTTGTAGAAAATGCTATTGATATGATTGTAAGAAATGAAAGGGTGAACAATGAGTTTTACGTTGCACCTGTTTATAACTATGCAATTAATCAGGGTAAAAAGTTTGGAATTTATACGATAGATAAAACCCAAATGCACGGAACCGGAACTCCAGAAGATTTAGATAAATACATTGAAACGGTAAAAGAGCAGCAAGGAGCATTAGTATTATGAGAACAGCAAGACTTGAAGATATGGTAAAAGGGTGGTTTGTCGGGAATTTTGAACCGACACTTATAAAAACTAATGATGTGGAAGTTGCGGTAAAAAGCTACAATAAGGGAGATTATGAAGAAAAACATTATCACAAAATTGCGACAGAGCTCACTGTTATCATTCAAGGCAGAGTAAAAATGAACGGAGTTGAATACCAAAAAGGTGACATTATTGTTATGGAACCTATGGAGGCAACTGATTTTGAATGCCTAGAAGACGGCACACAAAACGTAGTCGTTAAATACCCTGGTGCTAATAATGATAAATATTTAGGGAGAGCATAAATGAAATTTAAATTAGGACAAAAAATTATAGATAAACTCCGCAATAAAAAACAGAATGAGAATAAAAAGCTTTTAGAGAATGTTCTAAATTGTCTGCAATCTATTTTACAAATAAATAATAAAATATTAGAACGTTCAAACTATGTTGGAGGCCAGAGATGGGAAATTGAGTTGCAAGAACGCTACAAAAATAAGCTCTATCTTGACGGATTTGGTTATAAAGTCTTTTCACAGAATGATGAAGACGGAATAATCAATGAAATATTTACACGAATAGGCACCACAAATAAGAAATTTATAGAGTTTGGCGTACAGGACGGAATTGAATGTAATAGTCATTTATTATTAGATACAGGCTGGTCAGGACTCTGGATTGATGGCAATAAAGACGATTGCAATAAGATAAAGACTTTTTTTAAAACTTCTTTGGAGGATAAAAAGTTAGCCATATTAAATGATTTTATTACAAAAGATAATATTAATGAATTATTTGCCAAAGCAGAATTTCAAGGAGAAATAGATTTCTTATCTATTGATATTGATGGTAACGATTGGCATGTACTGGAAGCCATACTAAAAAGAAAACAAATCATACCAAGAGTTATTTGTGTAGAATACAACCCGCTAATACCACCTGCTTCTGATCCGATGGATTGTTCTACAGATTACGTGCTTCCATATAAAGAAGATTGGATTTGGCCGGTTGATGACAGCCAAGGAGCCTCTCTGAGTGCATACTACCATTTGTGCAAAAATTACGGCTACCGGCTTGTCGGAACTTGCGTCAATGGTGTTAATGCATTTTTTATACAAGAAAATTTAGCACAAGACAAATTCATATCTGATAAAAATGGAGCTTTACCATTTTACAATCCCTGGAGGCATAGAAATATCAAATATTATACTCCTTTTGCTATGCCATTTTGTGATTTAAGAGAGTCACTGGCTGATAGAATAGATATTTACAAAAAAAACGGGTTAATTTAAGAGGGAAGATTTATGGTAAACAAAGTTGCATTCATAATTCCAACATATCCTCCACATTTTAACTATGCAAAAAATTTCTTAGACACATTTAGAAAGAACTATTTAAATTTGCAAGCTGATTTATTTTTTATTTTCTCTAATGAATCAGAAGCACAAGAATTTGGTGAATATGAATATAAAATTATTCTTCCTGATGAACTGCGTATTTTTGAAAATGGAGGCATAATTAATATCAAAAAGTTTTTTGCATTAAAATCACTTCAAAACCAATATGATTATTATATTGTTTTAGATTCCGAATCCGAAATAATAAAAAATGTCGATTTGTATTCAATCTGTAATAGTATATATGAAACAAAAAAACTGTATGGTAATACCGTTTGGAATTTTGAGCACATTGGCATGTGTAAAATAAGGGAACAATGTAAATCTCATTTCAAATCAAATGAAAACTTTTCAACTCTTGCAGAAAAAGAAAAAGATTTGTATTTATGGTTCTCAAACCTTCCTGTATATAAAAATGAATTTCTTCAAGACTTCTTTGTCTCAATAGATTTTAACAATTCAATTTCTACTCTTACCGGACTTGATTTTGATCATTACATATACATGTATTACCTTATACTATATCAAAATTTTAAAGTTGTAGATTTAAAAATGCATGGTTATCTCGGAGCTGGAGAAAATATGCCGGAAGGTTATTGTTATATTCCTGCTAATGCATTGAAGCATGATTTTTATATGTGTGCAAAGCAATCATTACATCTATGGAATAACAAAAATCTCTTTGTTGTTATTCAGATAGATAGAATATTAGCACGGCTGTTTTGGATAATAGGAAATGCTTTATCTGATTTAACCATTCAATATCACAATTTAGAGGAAAGAGTAAGAAATTTAGAAAATAAAGAAATTGAAACTAAACAGAAATCTAAATTATATAAATTCTTTCACATGTATGCACTAAGAGGGAAAAAATGATTGAAAAAATATCCATTGTAATTCCATATCACGGACGCCTCAGTCTTTTCAAAGAAACACTTGAATCTTTAAGAAAGCAATCATTTAAAGATTTTGAAGTCGTAATAAGTGATGACACAAATGATACAGAAAATATCAAAATGCTTATTGACAGTTACTCCGATTTGCATATCAAATATGTAAAATCAAGTATAAACCTCGGAGCGATTTCTAACACTTTACAAGGAATAAATAATGCAAGTAATAATTTTATACATATATTACACACCGATGATATTTTATCTCCTAATTGTATACAATTTGAACAAGAACTCATTAACAAATATCCGGGAAATTTATTCATAAACCATATTCATCATGCATTTGAAAATGAGTTTTATTCCAATGAACATAATGAGTATAAAATAGAATGCCCTAAAACATCCTGGCTAAAGTCTAAAATTTTTACAGATTGCACCGTTCCCAGCGCCTGGTGTTTTAATAAAAAAATTTTGAAAGATATAAATTTTACCAAAGGAGAATTCGCATTTGTATATGATTGGAACTTTTTATTTTCTGTATTAGTTTATTTATATAAAAATGAATTAACCTTCATTGAAATACCGCAAGGTTATGTAGGCTGGAGAGAACATAGCGATTCTGAAAGTACAAAAGGTATTCTTACATGTTTTACCGAATGGAAGCGTTTAGCATTGCTTATGGCAAATGAACTACAAGAGTGCGGGATTTTAAATAAGAAAGAGATTAAAAGAGTACTCAAAAAATCAGAAAAATGCAGAATTAAGAGAATAATAAAAGATTATGAGAAAAATAAAAAAAATTTTAAACTACCACAAGATGTGTTATTTAAGTATTACTGGAAACTATTACTAAAATTTATTTACTCTAAAGAGAAGCAGCCTGCTTCACATAGAATCATATATAGAATATTGGGTTTTAAAATATCTAAAAAAAGCACAAAAAATTATAAAAAATGTATAATAAAAAATTCTAAAGTACCGCTTATAATAGATGGAGATTTTTATAATTTAAAAAATTTCCCTATAAAAGCTAAAAATTATCAGTTGCAATCTGATGCCTATACAATACCTTCTCTTTGTATTGTTATACAGGGGCCAATTGTAAAAGAAAATGATTTTACATTAGAAACATGTAAAATCTATAAAAAAATTTTTAATAATTCAGAAACTATTATTCTTTCTACATGGGATACTGAAGATAAAAAATATCTAAAAAACTTTGAAGCTATTGGCGTTAAAGTTTTATTATCTAAAGCTCCTGATTTTGCAGGAAGGGCAAATCTGAATTATCAGATATTATCTACAATGAAAGGACTTAAAGAAGGCGAAAAGCTTGGTTGTGAATATGCGATAAAAACACGAACGGATCAAAGATTTTATTCGACAAATTTAAGCAGAGATTTATTTAATTTATTAAAGATTTATCCGCCTAGCCCCAATTATAATATGCACTCAAGACTTGTTGCTTTATCTTTTAATAGTTTTAAATATCGTTACTATGGTATATCTGATATGTTTTTATTCGGTAATACACAAGATATGCTCAAATACTGGAATTCACCCCTTGACACAAAAAAATATGAAGAATACAAAACAATAAAACAGAAAGATTTGTGGCAGCAATACTGTTCTGAGACATATATTGCTTCACATTTTCTCAAAAATATTGGAGTAACCCCGGAATATACTCTAAAGCATACCTGGAAAATATACAAAGATTTATTTATCTTTATTGATAAAGAAATTCTTGATATGTATTGGCCTAAATATACGAATCTTGATAGCAGGTGGCGTTTATTTAGGCCTAATATGCTTGAAGAAATGCACCATAGTGATTGGTTAAACTTGTATTTAAATGATGATTTCTTTATTAAAGAAGATATAGAGTTATTAATACCAAATATAGGAGAAAATTGATGAAAGTATCTGTTTTGATGCCAATATATAATACCAAAGAGGAATATTTAAGAACCGCGATTGAATCTATACTAAACCAGACATATAAAGATTATGAATTTTTAATTTATGATGATGCCTCAAATATAGATCTTCAGAGCATTGTTATGTCATATAATGATGAAAGAATAATATATAAAAAATTTGAGAAAAATCAAGGAATCTCGAAAATCAGAAATGAATTAGTAAAAGACTCGCGAGGAGAATACCTTGCAATAATGGATCATGATGATATCTCATTGCCTGAGCGATTTGAAAAGCAGGTTAAACTTCTTGATAATAACCCAAATATTGGAGTTGTAGGATGTTGGCATGGTTTTGTAGGTAATAATAAAATTTTTAAACGACCTGTTTCCAATAAAGAGATTAAAAACATTATTTTTTGGGAATGTCCCCTCCATCATCCAGCAACAATGCTTCGAAAATCTGTTCTAATTGAAAATAATATTATTTATGAAGAAAAATACTCTCCTGCTGAAGATTTTGCTTTATGGGTATACTTATTTGATAAAACAGACTTTTACAATATTCCGGAAGTTCTATTTATATATCGAAATAATTATGAAAATACTACTACTGTGCAAAATATAAAAATGGAAATAGGAATTAATAATGTATTAAATCATTTAATAACTTCACATCCAAGAGAATATGAAAGAGCTGAAATAAAGAAAAAGTTAAAAAAACACATAAAAATAATGTTTTCACCACTTAAGTATTTTCTAGAACCTTTTGCTATAATAAAATATTTGTTTAAACTTTTAATGACTAAAGGATAAGGTAAAAGATGGATACTAAAGATATTTCAGTTATAGTTCAAGGTGCAATAAACAAAAATGAAACCATAAAATGTCTTCAAAGCATAAGGCACTACCTTCCTGGTGCCGAGATTATATTATCAACCTGGGAAGGTAGTAATATTACCGACTTAGACTATGATAATTTAATTCTTAGTAAAGATCCAGGAGCAGCAATTATAGAGAAATCTGCTCAAAAAGTTGTTTATAACAATATTAATCGACAGCTTCTAAGCACACAAGCCGGTCTAGAAAAAGCATCACGCAGATATGCAATGAAAGTAAGAAGCGATTTAATACTTACAAGTGATAGATTTTTAGATTACTTCGATAAATTTCAGGCGAGGACAGATAATTATACTCTTTTTAATAGAAAAATAATTGTACCTGCATTATTTACGCGATTTAATATTAAATGTGACAATCTATACGAGCGCGTAAAAATACCTTTTCATGTTTCTGACTGGTGGCTGTTCGGTCTTCGTGGAGACTTAAATACATATTTTTCCAATACTAAATTGGCAGAAGAACCATATTTTACAGAATATTTTACCAAAGAAGAGAACAAGCACAAAAATACACCATATGGTAAAACAAAATTTAAATTTTCACCTGAGCAATACTTTGGATATTCTTGTTTTGCTAGAAATTTTAAAGATATATATATGGAAGATGCTGCTGATTATAGCGATGAGTTAATGGAAAAATTTAGAGAGTGTCTGGTTAATAATTTCATTGTGCTAGAGTTTGCGCAATCCGGTATTTACTTAAATAAGTATCCATACAGTAAAAATGAAAAATTTTCAGGAGATCAGTACATTGGACTTTATAACTTCTATCGTTATGAATTTGAATATAAAAGAATTTGTGATAAAAATTATCAAATGACAAGCCATAGACAGAAAATATTTGAAGATGAAAATTTTGGATATAACCTTTTAAGGATATACAAACATATATCTAAATTACTAGAGCCTTCAGCAAACTTTTTACAAAAGCTTGAACAAATATTTATTGGCATTCCATTTTCACTTATATCCTTTTTATTTAAATATCGTAAGTAAATTCAATGACTAACAATGAACTTAAGCTAGTTAGTTTAGATGATTGACTTACTGATAGAAAAGTCTATATACTAAAAGGCAAGGTGAAAAAAGATTTTGATATTACAAAAACCAAACTGGTTATATGGGATTTAGATGAAACTTTTTGGGATGGTACGTTATCAGAAGGCAGCATAAAGTTCAATCCAGAGCATCTCCAACTGGTAGAAGATTTTACGCTAAAAGGGATTATGAACTCTATTTGTTCGAAAAATGACCATTCGGCTGTATTAACCCAATTTCTCACTCAGGGTTACAGAAAATACTGGCAGTATTTTCTTTTTCCATCCATAAACTGGGCTCCAAAGGGAGAAAGAGTTAAAAGCATTATTTCTTCAATGAACTTAAGAGAAGAAAACGTAATTATTATTGACGATAACGAAACAAATATAAATGAGATTAAATATTATTGTCCTAATATTATGTCAGCAGTGCCGGAACAAATTACAAAAATTGCAGAAGAACTATATCTTGTTAACAGTTATGATTTTGAATTTACAAGGCTTAAACAGTACAAAATTCTTGAACTTAAAAATAAAGAAAAATTAAAAACTAACTGCTCCAATGAAGATTTTTTAAGAAAAAGTGAAATTAAAATTTGCATAAAAAAAGACTGTCTTGAAAACATTAACAGGATTGACGAACTTATACACCGGACAAATCAGCTTAATTTCACTAAAAAACGTGATTCTAAAGAAGATTTAAAGAAATATTTTGAAGATAAAAGTACATATGACTCAGCTTACATAATTGCTGAAGATAAGTACGGCAGCTACGGAATTTGCGGTTTTTATGTACTTAATAAAACTTGTAAGACACTGGAACATTTTCTGTTCTCCTGCAGAATTATGAACATGGGAATAGAAGATTTCGTTTTTTCATATTTGGAAAAGCCCCATATAAATATTGTCCTTCCGGTTTCTTCGTTTCTTGGCGGAACCAGCAATTGGATTAAATTAGTTGATAATCTTGATTTAAAACCTATTGAAGTAAAAAAACAGGCATCAATTAATATTTTATTTAAAGGTGCTTGCGACTTGTATTCAGTAATTAACTATATATCAGGAGATTGTAATATTGACACAGAATTTCCTTACTGGAATAAACAGCTAATCTATATTTTGTCACATACACATACCGCATTTATTGAACAAACACACCGGCTTCCATACAATAAACTTATGGAACTCACAAAGAGTTTTCCGTTTCCGCATCCGGATGAATTTAAAACAAAGTTTTTCAGCAAGAAATATGATGCGATTATTTTAAGTCTTTTAACTACAACTTACAGAGGTTTGTACATAAATAAAAATGACGGAACCTATGTAGAATACGGCTATGCAAACTGTGATATTACTGATGAAAACAATTGGGATAAGGTTCTTTCATCAATTCCGGAAAAATATAAGGAAGAAAACCGGCTGCTTTTAAAAGTATTCAAGGAAGAATATAAATTTGCTGGTGATCCGCCTGTAGAGCTGGTGCTTAAAAATCTGGAATATATTAGAAAGAATTTAGCCGATAAAACAGAGCTTATACTAATTTTAGGCAGTGAGATTCCTACTCAAAAAGCTCTTGAAGGATATGAAGATATGGCTGAAAAACATATTACTTTGAACAAACATGTAAGAGAGTTCGTAAAAAATTACAATAACATAACTACTCTTGAACTCACTGATTTGATACAAAGCGATGATGATTACAACGAATGCATCAATCATTTTTCAAGAAGAGTTTACAATGCTTTTGCTCAAAAGATTATTCATATAGTAAACAGCAAACTCGGAAAAGCATATCTGCAGCTTAAAGAATTATAAATTCAAGCTGTTAATCCACTTGCCTATTTCTTCTATGTTTGCAGAGTTTTCATATGAAGTATAACCTTCTTTTACATCAGCCCCTTGAGCTAAATTCTTAATATCTGTATAAGTTGAAGATGCACCTCCGCCTCCGTGTGTACAGAATGGAGCAACAATTTTACCTTCAAAATTATTTGCCGACAAAAATGTTTTTACAGGAGATGCCATTGTATACCACCATACCGGAGTGCCGATAAATACTACATCATATTCGGCGGTATTTCCTACATTTACAAGTTCAGGTCTAACATCATTTTGTTTCTCAAGCTTAGCTTGATTTACTACAGTGTTATAATCCTGCGGGTAATCATTAACCGGTTTTAATTCAAATAAATCTCCGTCTGTCAATGATTTTATTTTTTCTGCAGCAGCCTTAGTATTACCGGAATGGGAATAATAAGCAATTAATATTTTTTTATCAGACATATTGCCTCCTTTTTATAAATACTCTTTATCACTGACAGGTTCAAGCCATGTCGTTGTATTATCAGGAATATTGGTTTCTATAGAAATATGTGCAAACATACTGTCAGGCGCAGCGCCATGCCAGTGTTCCACTTCAGGCGGAATTTTTACTACATCACCGGGTTTAAGTATTTGTATTTCTTTTCCACGCTCTTGATATCTTCCTTCGCCTGCAGTTACAAGCAGAATTTGTCCTCCGGAATGTTTATGCCAATTTGTTCTTGCGCCTTTTTCAAACGTTACGTTACCGATTGAAGAATTCCATACATCATCTTTTGTACATAACATATTCAGATACGTTGTACCCGTAAAAAACTTGTTATAAGGATTTATTTCACCCTGCTGAAACGGCTGTTGAATAGTTTTTGCCATAACTGAACCTCCTAATAGTGAAATTATAAATAATGTTAATATTGTCTTCTTCATTAAATTACTCCCTTCAAACATTTTAATGCTGCGATTGTTTTCGGAAACCCGACATAAGGCAGGCATTGAATCATTGCAGCTGTTATTGTTTCTTTAGAATTACCGGCCTTCAAAGCACCTTTAATATGACTTTTTAAAGTTTCTGTATCTCCTGTAGTCACAAGTATACTAATTGTCATAAGTTCTCGTTTTTTAACATCAAGCCCGTTTCTTGTATAAATATCGCCAAAACAAAATTCAGTTAAAAATCTGGCAACATCTTCTCCCATATTTTCAGGGAGTCC
>ERZ857922.1321-NODE-1321-length-31258-cov-4.648527_pt1 | contig 31258 bp, 23 predicted proteins | sample MGYA00519579_ERZ857922 | MGnify/ENA primary metagenome ERZ857922 (study PRJEB31778, sample SAMEA3449375) | human gut metagenome | biome: human gut; feature: human-associated habitat; material: faeces | place: United Kingdom | collected 2010/2012 ... | reverse complement strand
AGATTTGACAGATCGCTGTTTAAAGCAACTAAATGTTCCCTTTGAAGCTATGTATTCAACTATCGGACGGACTCTGGCCCGTGCTATGGAATCGAATCTATTGGCTGACTGGATGCAGGATTTCTATATTCAATTGCTGCAAAATATAAAATCGGGAGATTATCGAATGTTCAACAATATATATTGGGAACCTTCTACTTGGCCTCAAAAAGCTCAAGGAATCGGACTGGCAGAAGCCCCTCGCGGATCGTTAGCACATTATGTCAATATAGAAAATAAACAAATAAAAAACTATCAGATGGTAGTCCCGACAACATGGAACGCCTCTCCAAGAGATACAAAGGGACAACGCTCCTCTTTTGAAGAATCATTATTGGGAACTCCCGTACATGATACTTCAGCTCCATTGGAAATCATACGTACCATTCATTCTTTTGACCCGTGTATGGCTTGTGCCGTACATCTATATGACGAAGAAGGAAAACATATACACCAGTTCGACACTCTATAATAAACCAAATAGTCATGATCAGTAAAAAAGCCCATCTAAGAGAAGTATATGTATGGCAGTTACCCGTCAGAATTTTTCATTGGGTAAACGCATTCGCCATTACAATATTATGTATTACCGGCTACATTATAGGAGATCCTCCAGCGATAATGCACGGGACAGCACCAGAATTTAATTACTGGTTCGGATGGGTACGGCTGACACATTTCATAGCCGCATTTATTTTTATAATCAACTTTTTGGTACGCATTTACTGGTTCTTCGCCGGAAATACATTTTCCAGGTGGCCTAATTACATACCTTTGACTAAAAAACAATGGAGAGGAATCTTCGAAACGACCAAAGTGGATGTTCTGTTACTATCTCCCAAACCGGTTTACGATATCGGGCACAACAGCCTCGCCGCGTTTACTTATTTCGGACTATTTCTCATAATGATCGTACAGTCTGTTACCGGACTGGCAATGTTCTATGTAGACTCCGACAGTATTTTAGCTCCGTTTTTCGGCAAACTGTTAATCATTATGGGAGGATTTTATCCGGTAAGGGACATACATCATATTCTCATGTGGGCGTTTATCCTATTCGCCATTGTTCATATTTATCTGGTATTTTACCACGATTATATAGAACGGAACGGCATTGCATCATCGATCATCGGCGGCTGGAAATTTATAGACGAACGTCTCGTAAAAGAATATGAAGACGAACAAAGAACAAAATACAAGATCGTTCTTAAAAGAGAGAAAGAAAAATTATTGAAGAAGGAAATCGAAATAAAAGAAAAATCCAGACAGGCTCTTAGATAAAAAACAAGAAACTGTTTAAGAGCCCAAATTTTTATGGGAATATTTTTTTAATACGATCTTTCTCTGTTGCAATATGAAGATTTTCAAATGACTGAAAATCATACTTGCTACATCTCAAATAATATAAACAGATCCTAAAAAAATCCGAAAAATGAAAGATATACTTATTCTGGGCGTAGGAAATCTGGTTTTAAAAGATGAAGGTATAGGTATTCATGTTATAAACCGATTAGAAAAAGAAGAATTACCGCTGGGGGTCGATTTGTTGGACGGAGGCACAGGCGGTATCTTCTTAATCGGTACTTTACAACAGTATAAACACCTGATATTAATAGATGCGACTCTCGATAGCCGTCCAGCAGGTACTATCCGCCACTTAAAGCCTAAATATTCTCATGACTATCCTCTTTTGCTAAGCGCTCATGAAATAGGCCTGAAAGAAATGATCGATGCCATGATTTTACAAGAGCAAATTCCCGAAATCGATTTATTAGCAATATCGGTTCAAGAAGTCAGAGAAATAGGAATGCAATTATCTCCGAAAGTCGAAGATGCAATTCCTGCAATTATCAATAAAATTCATGAATTAATCAAACAAATAAAATCATGAAATGATCTGCCATGGAAAAACAGGAAGAAGCTAAATGCATCGTAAATTTTGCCATCCACCAAACTGCATTCAACTATTTTCTGATTGATCATAATATAGCCATCCGCATTCATATCAAACGATATCGAATAACTTGTATCCGTAAAAGATGTTCGTACAAAATAAATATACCCTACAAAAAATAAACCGGTTCTGAGATCTCAATATCTTCAAGCCGAAAGATCGATTCTTCCGGCTTTTATCCCCCTCTAATAACCTTTTGTACAGAAAAACAAGTTAAAGCCACATCTTGTTATTTCTGACAAAAAAAGGTTAACACAAGTAACATATTCTCCTCACAGACAAAACATTCTTGGTAATTTTGCAATGGTTTTTAATTAATAGGAGATAATATATGAAAGAGAATAATTCTAAAGCATTTTTATTGATTTTGTTAGGAGCTCTTACAGCCTTCGGTCCTTTGGTAACCGATATGTATTTACCGAGCCTTCCGACTATGACAGGATATTTCGATACAAATTCGTCAATGGTACAACTCGGACTCACATCAAGTATGATCGGGTTAGCGATCGGGCAGATTTTTTTCGGCCCGTTAAGCGATAAATACGGACGACGACCGCTATTGCTTATTTCCATGTTACTTTTTATCGTTTCAACCGTATTCTGTATTTTCTCACCGAACATAGAAAGCTTCATTGCTTTCCGCTTATTGCAAGGTATAGCAGGATCAGGAGGTATTGTCATTTCCCGGTCAGTAGCTACCGATAAATTTTCGGGACAAGATCTGGCAAAAGCCATGGCTATCATCGGAGCTATTAACGGTATAGCTCCGGTTGCTTCTCCGGTATTAGGCGGATTTCTAACTGATTCTATCGGCTGGAAAGGTATTTTTATAATACTGTTGATCATCGGTATTATTCTTCTGATAGGAAATTTTCGTTTTAAAGAATCTCTACCTAAATCGAACAGAAAACAGGAGAATATCAAAGGATTATTATGGGGATTCGGGAAAATACTACATAATCGTCGTTATGTTTTCTATGTGCTCCAAATGGGATTCGCCATGGGGGTATTATTCGCCAACATATCTTCATCTCCTTTTATCATGCAACAACACTACGGTTTCTCAGCCTTTACATTCAGTCTGTTTTTTGGAATAAACGCATTATCCATCGGAATAGCAGCAGCATTATCTATAAAATTTAAAAGTCCCGAACATGCCATTTTCTTTGGTTGTATAGGAATGGTCATTTTCTCGGTAATCGAATTTATCGCTCTTAGCAATAATTGTTCTTTCATTATTTATGAAACGCTGTTATTCTTCTTACTCTTTACTATGGGACTTACCTTTACAGCTTCTACGACTTTGGCAATGGACAGTGAGCGACAAAATTCAGGGACAGCCTCTGCACTATTTGGAGCTACAGGGTTTGCGTTCGGCGGTATCGTGTCCCCTCTTGTCAGCATAGGAGATATTCTCCCGACCACAGGACTAATATTTCTTTTGTGTTCTTCATGTTCTTTAGGATGTGCGATAATAGCCCTGAGACAAACACATCCTCACTTATGGATAAACGTCAAAAGAAAGCTAAAGCCGACAGTCCAGTTCATATCTGCCTCTAACTCTAAAGGGAAAAAGGAATAAAAATAGCTACATATATAAATTCAAGACCACGATAAAGCTTTAATAAAAAATCCTCATATTTCTTTATCCTCATTTTAGAATGAGGATAAAGAAAGAATCCAATATCAGATTTATTGTAAATCCGAATCAATTATTATTCTCTATTTCTCTCTTCACTAACTCTTTTATATATATAGTTTCTTCAGAATTAACTTTATTTTTCAAGTTCATAATATAATGAGCTAAAGTAATCATTTCCTCTTTCCTACATTGTTCTTTATACAAGTTCATTCTCAAATACAACGGGTATATTTTATGAGGAATTCGATAATAAGCTTTATAAAACATATTTTCAGCTAACTGAAAATATCCCTGTTGTTGGTAATTCTTCCCTATTATATTTAAAAACATCGGATCCCCGCTATAAAACAACCCTTCTTTCAATATATCATTACTTTTCTCATATTGTTTTATTTGCGATAAACATTGACCATATTCAAATAAAAAAGCTGCATCTGTTTTTAAATAGGGATACAATACCGCATAATTTTTTGTTATTTCACTAAATTGTCCAGCATAAAAATAAGGCTTTAAAGCATTCCATTGCTTATACGCCATTTTTTTATTACCCAATACCCCAAATGAATAACATATATCAATTGCTGTGACAAAAAATATTGCAAAAACAACCCCTCGTTTTATGGTAAAATATTCTTCATATTTTTTATGTGGAAACAATAAAGAAAAAAATATCACACAAACAGACAGCAAACAAGTATATATATTTCGAAATGGATAAGAAAAAAAAGAAACGATTAATAAACTTATAAGAGCTCCTATAAACGCGATTTTATACTGGGATTCTGATTGTATCAAATGATAAAAAGCATATACTATAATAAAAACAAAAAACAAAAATCCGACTAAACCCTGCTCTATCAAAATTTGTATATACTCATTATAGGCAAAAGATGGTGATCCTGCTATATATTTTTCATATTCACTTCCTTTTCCATTTTTAAAATACTGTTCTTGAGCTTCTCCATACACACTTGAGAAACGACCATTTCCCACACCTTTTATAAAATGCTCTTGTAAAATAGACGTTGAGATTTTCCAAATTAAAAGTCTACCATCCGCTGATTCTTTTTTAATTCCATAAAACAAATAGCTACATAGAAGGGATATAATACATCCAATAAAAATCATTAAATATCGTTTAATAATAGTAGGACTAGAGTATTTTATAATACTATAATAAGCTATTACACCACAACTTATCATTCCTGCAATCCAAGAAGTCCTACTAAAAGTAAACGGAAGTATACACAAAGCCAAGAAAACATATAATGTTGATAATAAAAAAATGAAACGTCTTAATAAATTACCACGCCGCAAAGATTTCATTTGTAAAAAGCAAAACCATGCAATAGGAAAAATCAATACAATAAATATAGAATATACAACTTGATTATTAAATGTTCCACAAATACTCTGGCATGACCAATCATAAAAAATTATCCCCACAAATTGTCTTAGACCAATAACCAATTCATAAAGGCCTATGAGCAAGAACAAAATAATAACAATATGCATTAAATTATCCTATTATTCCAACTTCAACACAAAATCTCCTCTCAGTGAAACAGATTGCTCATTCTTTAATTTATCTAAATAATAAAAACATCCTACATAATTAACAGATATCCATTTTGACTCTTTCTCATAAGAAACATTTAGGACAGGGTTAAAACTAGAAAAAGGTGCTATAGAAACAATATCACATTTAAGAATGTGACATTCCTCTTTAATTGTATCATATGTGTACCATATTGAACATTCCAGATCGGTCTTTTCCGCATTTTTAGCTTGATAAATAACAGACTTTTCTTTACAGAAACGAATATGTTCATTTATACGAAATAAAATCTCTCGTTCCCAATGCACACTTGTGTCTCTATTAGAAAAAAGATTTATAGTAAATAGCTGGCCTTTTTCATTTTGACATTCTCCCTTCTTAATAGCAGCGCACAGCGGTTTAACAATATCTTCATAAAGACTTTTCTTCTTATCAAAAGATATTTCTTGTTTCAAAAAGTTATAGTCCACTTGATATACACTGCTCATAGTCTTCCATAACTGGAATTCCTCTACCGATACTTTCTCTTCCACCCAATCAGGAATAACTCCTACAGGCGAATATTCTTGTAAAGGTATCTCTTGAGCCTTTTGTGCACGCAAAGTGACAAAAAATAAAAATAAAAAAACACTCAAAATAATATTTTTATTCATATTTCTATATAATTTACAATTTAGAAAATAACTCCTAATCTTACAGTTTTATTAACTTTTACAGAAGAAGTAGCCCCACTATTAAGTTTATGTACAAATGTTCCATTAACAGTAACCATGACAAGTCTAGTAGCGACATTGGAAACTCCAGTTCCATGAAAAGATACCGCAGCTCGTCCTTCAACAGAAATTATCGGATGTTCTGCACTTATAATTTCTTGTCGGCCAACATCAACACGACATCTAACACTAGCAACAACTCGTGCATCTACCGATGGTGAAGAATATATAGTACCTGCAGCTATACGATACTCAAGACCTTCACTTTCAGAGTTACTCAATCTTTCTATTTCCAAAGATTCATTGCCAGATTCTGTTAATCTACAAAAAGTAAAAAGCCCTGCATATTCCTCTATTTTACCCAACCTTATATCTTGTACACAAGAAATTAAAATAGAATCGACCTGTTGTTTTTGTGAAGCTGTAAGCTCAGTAAGTAAAATAGAATAATCCACTTCATATTTAGAGCTCAGAACTTTCCATAATTCATACTCTTCAGAAGACACACGAAATTTAACCCACTCGGGGATCATCCCTAAAGGCATATATTCTCGAACTATTTCAGATTTACTTCGTGCTCCTAAATCTAAGATACTTTTCTCATTTGTTTTTAAATTCTCTGCAAAATCTAAATCACTCCCCTGTTGGCAAGCAATAATACCTAATAATATTCCAACTAAAAATAAAGTAATTTTTATAGTTTTCATTTTACTTGCCACTTTTAATGTATATACAAATATATATAAATGTATATATTTTATCTTATCCAAAAAGTTAATATATCTAAATTTATTTTTTTTATTTATTCTATTCGTATACTTTATAAGAAGCAAAAGAATTCGTCTTAATTTTACCCGGGTAAAATTTATAGGTGTCATTCGGTGATGTTTATCTGTTTTTTTACAAGAAGGATAGCAGATGACTATAAACAAATAAACTGACTGAAAAAAAGCAAACATAACAAGTAAAAAGAGCCCGGCTTATAATAAGCCGGGCTCTTTTTACTTGTTATGTTGTTGCGGGAGCCAGACTCGAACTGACGACCTTTGGGTTATGAGCCCAACGAGCTACCACTGCTCCACCCCGCGATATTTGTGATTGCAAAGGTACAAAAAATTTCATACGATACAAATTTTTCAAGACTTTTTTATAATCATAACTATTAAAAAGAATCTGCAAGAACTATTTGTAGGATAATCTTGCAGATTCTGACAAACTGACTCAGTAATTATTTATGAATAACTATTACATGAGTTTATTCGGTCTATCAACCTTAGTTTTTTCTAAAAAGTCCAATTTTGAAACTACTCGCTTATCTATTTAAAGACTTACAAATACGACTATTAATCTCGTTCACCCGTTTTTCATCTAATTTGATTACTCTACGGTCATACGTTATCAATCCGTTGACTTCAACCTCTACATCCGTTGTCTGAGTATAAACAGCCGCCGAAAAGCCTTTGAAAATCAAATCGTATAATTGATCGGCATATTTTAAATACTCGTCTGTCGCCTCTTTTGAAGAATTGAACTGAATATATCCCCAATTACGGTCAGGTTCCCACAGATGACCTTTTATAATAAGCCCTATTCCACCATATTCACCCAGAACCGTAGCCCTCTGTGCATCATACAAATACAAATCAGGAGTAGGATAATTATGCAAATCGAGCATATCTCCGCAGGTAAAATGGTTACCTCCACTCGCCGGATTTACCAAACGTGTAGGATCATACCGTTTTGTCCATTCTGCAATCTCGACCGTTTTGAATTGTCCCCAAGCTTCATTAAACGGTACCCATGTACTAATACAAGGATAAGAATAAAGATAATCGATAATCTCTTTCCACTCTTTTCGATAACATGCTTCAGACTCGGAAGAACGATACATTTCAGGCCCTTCATAATAACTGCGGTTTTGCCATTGTTGTCCACGATCGCCATTCGGCATATCCTGCCAGACAATGATGCCCAACTTATCGCAATAAGCATACCAACGTGCAGGTTCGACTTTGACATGTTTTCTTATCATATTAAAACCCATATCCTTCGTTTTCTGAATATCGTATTTCAAAGCTTCATCGGTAGGAGCTGTATATAGTCCATCCGGCCACCAACCTTGATCCAATGGCCCGAACTGGAACAAGGGCTGATTATTTAGCCTCAGCCGAACAATTCCTGCAGCATCACGCCCGACAGAATATTTACGCATAGCTGCATAGCTATCAACCCGATCTAACACTTTATCGCCATTCTTCAAAGATATTTTCAATGTATATAAAAATGGAGAATCAGGACTCCATAATTTACTATCTTGAGGCATAGATACAACGAGCGGTTCTCGGTTAATACTTCGGGCAGTCGCAATCAGTTTAGATTCATCATAAACTTTTACCTCAATCAAATCTTCATCAGAAACCACATTCCGGTCGACTTCTACAGTCAGCAAATGCTTATCGATATCCGGTGTAATACGCAATTTTTCTATATATTTCTCAGACACCGGCTCTAACCATACCGTTTGCCAAATTCCCGTAACAGGGGTATAATAAATACCTCCGGGATTTTTTACTTGTTTTCCTCTCGGTTGATAACCATCATCCGTAGGATCCCAAACTTTCACCATCAACTGATTATCACCTTTCGCTACAAGAGCTGCGGTTATATCAAAAGAAAAAGGGGTGAATCCTCCTGTATGATTACCCACCTTTATACCATTTACCCAAACATCCGCTTTCCAATCTACAGCACCAAAATGAAGCAGGATTTTTTTATTTTTCCAAGACGAAGGAATATTAAACGTTCGGCAATACCATAATTCCTTCTCCTTTCCAACAGCTTTCCCGACACCGGATAAAGCCGATTCGACTGCAAAGGGGACTAATATCTGCCCGTCAAACTGCTTCGGACAACTTTTTCCGACATCCGTTATAGCATACTCCCATAGTCCATTCAAGTTTTTCCATTCATTTCGTTCCATAATCGGACGAGGATATTCCGGTAAAACCGAAGTCACATCCACCTTTTCTGTCCAAGGTGTTACAATCCTATTTCCTACGGGTTTCCATTGAGCACGAATATTCGTAAAAATACAAACCAAGATCGTACAAATAAAAAACGTCTTTTTCATGATATAACAATTATTTTTTGTTTTCACAAAGGTAGGATTTATGCCAGGACAACAATAAAAATATTTTTTCAATTTATAGAAATATCGGTGCAAAAAACGAGATTAAGTGTACAGAGTTCTTTCCAAAGAACAGATATATCGATTCTTATCGGACAAATAATTTTATTTATAACCACGCTTTCTTATTTTATATTACAATACACCTCCACACATCATTATCATCAATAATTATTTCTATTTTTGTACCCGACATAAACATTGCCAATATTATAAAGTAAATTTAAATATGGAAAAAAAATTCAGCCAGGCAACTCTTTGCGTACAAGGAGGGTGGAATCCGAAAAAAGGAGAACCGAGAGTATTGCCGATTTATCAGAGCACGACATTCAAATATGAAACCAGTGAACAAATGGCAAAATTGTTCGATCTGGAAGAGTCTGGTTATTTTTATACTCGATTACAAAATCCTACTAATGATGCCGTAGCTGCAAAGATCGCAGCTTTAGAAGGGGGTATCGGAGCCATGCTAACTTCATCGGGACAAGCGGCTAATTTTTATGCTATCTTCAATATATGCCAAGCCGGAGATCATTTCGTATGTTCTTCCACCATATACGGCGGAACATACAACTTATTCGGCGTAACCCTAAAAAAATTAGGAATAGAATGTACTTTCGTCAATGCCGACGACAGTGAAGAGGAGATCAGCAAAGCTTTTCGCCCGAATACTAAAGCCTTGTTCGGTGAAACCATATCGAACCCAAGCATAGATGTGCTCGATATTGAAAAGTTTGCTCGAATTGCACATAAACACGGTGTTCCCCTGATTGTTGACAATACTTTTGCCACTCCGATAAATTGTCGTCCATTCGAATGGGGTGCTGACATCATAACTCATTCCACAACAAAATATATGGACGGGCACGCAACCTGCGTAGGAGGAGTTATCGTCGATAGCGGAAATTTCGACTGGGAAGCTCAGGCAGATAAATTTCCGGGACTGACACAACCGGATGAATCGTACCACGGACTGACTTATACTAAAGCTTTCGGGAAAATGGCTTATATAACTAAAGCCACAGCCCAGCTAATGCGTGACTTAGGTTCTATACAATCTCCTCAAAACGCATTTTTACTAAATCTCGGACTGGAGACTTTACATTTACGTGTGCCCCGGCATTGTCAAAATGCACAAAAGGTTGCCGAATACCTTGAGGCTAACGATAAAGTCGCATGGGTAAACTACTGTGGATTAAAAAGCAGTAAATATTATGAATTAGCACAAAAATATTTGCCGAACGGCTCTTGCGGAGTAATTGCATTCGGTTTGAAAGGGAGTCGTGAAGATGCTATAAAATTCATGGACAACTTAAAATTAGCTTGTATCGTAACGCATGTGGCAGATGCACGCACATGCGTACTTCACCCGGCAAGTCACACCCATCGTCAACTTACCGACGAGCAATTGATCGAAGCAGGAGTTGCTCCCGATCTGATTCGCTTATCGGTTGGTATTGAAGATGTAAATGACATAATTGCCGATATAGAACAAGCTTTGGCTAAATTTTAAGAGCCTGTACAAATTTTACATATTCTTTTTTCCGGAATGTGTAACTTGCGATTATTATGAATAGTAAAAAGCTTGATACACAAATCGTATCATAGATCTTTTTACTATTCGTATTTTTTCAAATCAAATTCTTTCCACTTTAAAAGCAAATTTAATCTTTAAAGCTGTTTTTTCTGGCAACTAATTATCACATAATTTCTTAAGAACTCTAAATTTCCCGATAAGAAAATATTATCAGGATTTTTTAATAAAAATAAACTTTCAATCGTTGCGCAAATTGAAATTTATATTTTCATTTGCATATCCTAATAATATTATTAAACATACTAATTAAACAATTGTATTAAATAAATATATTAATAATATAGAAATGGCAAATACCGAAACTAATCATGACATGGAGCAATCAATATTAAAGGTTGCCGAAGAGCTTTTTTTAGACAAAGGTTTTAACCGTACTTCAACAACTGAAATCGCACGAGTTGTAGGATGTAACCAAACACTGATACACTATTATTTCCGTACGAAAGAAAACTTGTTCAACCGCATTTTTGAGAAAAAATTAGAACAAATAATCCCTCAACTTTTCGAATTAAGTCAACAAAAAGTTTCTTTTCTCGAAAGAATACGGCAAGTTATAGAAATCCATTTTTCTATCTTACAACAAAATCCGAAACTACCGAGAATGATCTTGAACGAACTCGGCACTGATCCTAAACGTACCGAATGGTTAAGAAGTTTGCTATTAGAAAAAGCAAAACCTTACTATATGCAATTTGAAGAAGAACGAAAACAAGCTATTCAAAACGGAGAAATACGACCGATAGAACCGATTACCTTGCTCCTCGACATTCTATCCATGAATGCTTTCATATTTCTCGTCTATCCATCTTTTTGCAATATAACGGGAATAGAGCTCGGAGACTTCGAAAAGGTTGCAGAAACTCGAAAAAAAGAAGTAATCACTCTTATCACTAACGGCCTTCGTCCATAAATAAATTATAAGTTCTAACAAAAACAATTCCTATGAAACGTTTTTTTATTTTAGGTGTTTTCTTTTCCTGCTTACCGGTTTTTTCCGGTTACGGACAACTATCTTTAGAAAGTTGTCAAAAAAAGGCGATAGAAAATTATCCGCAAATCAAACAATACGGACTGATAGAGCAAACGCGGGAATACAATCTATCCAATGCAAACAAAGGTTACCTGCCTCAACTCTCTTTCTCAGCTCAAGCCACCTATCAATCGGATGTCACGGAGATTCCTATTCAATTGCCGAATCTTAATATCAAGGAATTGAATAAAGACCAATATAAAATCGCCGTTGAATTAAATCAAGTCATTTGGGACGGAGGTGCTATCCGCTCTCAAAAAAACAACCTTCAAGCCTCGTCCGATGTCGAGAATAAAAAATTAGACGTAGAAATGTACGAGTTAAACGACAGAGTCAACCAACTCTATTTCGGCATTCTTCTTATCGATGAACAGCTGAAACAAAACATACTGTTACAGCAAGAGCTGGAAAGAAACTATAGACAGATAGAGTCGTACATGATAAATGGTATTGCTAATCAAAGCGACTTGGATGCCGTGAAAGTAGAGCAGATCAACGCCAGACAACGCAATACGGAATTACAAACCGGACAAGATGCTTACCTCCGGATGCTCGGTGCAATGATCGGGGAAAATATTTCGGACAGCAAAACACTGGAAAAACCGACTGCGACATTGCTTTCCAGTAATGAGATAAAGCGCCCCGAACTACAACTTTTCAAGGCTCAACACACTTTGTTAGAATCCCAGAAAAAAATTCTATCAGCCTCGAATATGCCTAAATTAGGTTTATTTATACAAGGTGCATACGGAAATCCCGGCTTAGACATGCTAAAAAATGAGTTTACACCTTACTACATAGCAGGGGTACGGTTATCTTGGAACTTCGGGACTCTTTATACTAAAAAAAATGAGAAAAAAATCATCGATACGAATATCCGGAATAATCAAATCGGACAAGAAACATTCTTATTCAACACTCGCCTGCAAATGCTTCAGGAAAACAGCGAAATAAAAAAAATCAAAGAACTTATGAAAGAAGATGATCAAATCATCTCATTACGTGACAACATAAAAAAGGCGGCTGAAATAAAAGTGAAAAACGGGACACTATCGGTAACCGAACTTTTACGGGAAATCAATGCGGCAGATCAAGCCAGACAATCTAAATATTTACATGAAATACAATATTTAATGGCTATATATAATTTGAAAAATACAACAAACAATTAATATGAAAAAGATATATCAATACGGAATATTATCAGGCTTTCTCGCTCTATGTGCCTGTGGAAATAATAGTGACAACATGGATGCTTCAGGAACTTTTGAAGCTACCGAAGTAATCGTTTCTGCCGAAGCTAACGGTAAGATAGAACAACTCGATATCGAAGAAGGGTCTATCGTAACTGCCCGACAAAAATTAGGCTATATCGATACGGTACAATTATATTTGCAAAAAGAGCAACTATTAAAGAATATCCGTTCTGTAGAAAGTAACCGCCCGGATATAAACAAACAAATTGCGGCTACAAGACAGCAAATTGCGACGGCCCAAATCGAACAAAGGAGAATTATCAACCTGCTTAAATCGAATGCTGCCAATGAAAAACAATTAGATGACATCAATGGGCAGATCGCTGTTCTGGAAAAACAACTGAAAGCTCAGGAATCTACATTACAAAACAATAGCAACAGCATTACAGAGCAAAGTTCGGCTCTTGAAATTCAAGTCGCACAAATACAAGACCAACTAAAAAAATGTTCTATCAGCAGTCCTATCAACGGAACCATACTCACCAAATATGCCGAAGCCGGAGAATTGGCAAATACAGGAAAACCTCTTTTCAAAGTTGCCGACATCGAAAATATGTATCTCAGAGCATATATTACTTCTGTTCAACTGTCCCAAGTCAAAGTAGGGCAAAAAGTAACGGTAATATCGGATTACGGTGATGGGAAACGGAAAGAATATCCCGGTATCGTCACATGGATCTCTTCTCAATCGGAATTTACTCCCAAAACAATATTGACTAAAGACGAACGGGCAAACCTCGTTTATGCAGTAAAAATAGCAATAAAAAACGATGGTTATGTAAAAATAGGGATGTACGGAGAGGTAAAATTCACCTCGAATAATGACTGACTGCCAAAAACAAAGTCCTATGCAAGCTATCGAAGTAAATAATATCAAAAAATCTTACGAAAACAAATATGCTCTCGGACAGCCGGACTCTAAAGAAGGCATTTCATTTTCGGTATCTCAAGGTGAACTGTTCGGGATCATAGGTCCGGACGGTGCGGGGAAAACGAGTTTGTTCAGAATATTGACAACTCTTATCCTGCCTGACAGCGGAACAGCCTCCGTCGATGGACTGGATATAATAAAAGATTATAAAGAGATCCGTAATCGTGTCGGATATATGCCCGGTAAATTTTCTCTATATCCCGACTTATCGGTAGAAGAAAACCTGAAATTTTTCGCATCCGTCTTTCAAACTACCATTCAAGAGAATTATTATTTAATAAAAGATATTTACCAACAGATAGAGCCGTTTAAAGACAGAAAAGCCGGAGCTTTATCCGGAGGAATGAAACAGAAGCTGGCTTTAAGTTGCGCTCTCATTCACAAGCCTTCGGTTCTGTTTTTAGACGAACCGACTACCGGTGTAGATCCTGTTTCCCGCAAAGAATTCTGGGAAATGCTGAAACGATTAAAAAATCAGGGTATTACAATACTCATATCTACACCTTACATGGATGAGGCCCGTTTATGCGACAGGATTGCCCTAATCAAAGAAGGCAAATTCATAGGAATAGATACACCCGAAAACATTACTGCCGGCTTTAATAAAACCTTATGGTCGGTACAAAGTAATAAAATGTTCAAATTACTGACAGATTTACGGTCTCATCCTTTTATCGACAGTTGTTTTGCATTTGGTGAAACACACCACATCACTTTAAAAAACAATGATTTAACGATAAATGATTTATGCAGATGGTTACAACAAAAAGGCCACGAGGAAATTATAATTCAAGAAATTAAGGCTTCTATAGAAGATTGTTACATGCAGCTTGCTCAAAACGGATAATATGAACGAAATTGTTATTGAAACGGAAAACCTGACTAAAACATTCGGAAATTTTACGGCAGTAAACCATATTTCTTTCAAGGTTTTTAAAGGTGAAATTTTTGGTTTTTTAGGGGCCAATGGCGCTGGAAAAACAACCGCAATGAGAATGCTATGCGGTCTTAGCAAACCGACTTCAGGAAAAGGAACGGTCGCAGGATTCGATATATACAGACAAGCCGAGAATGTAAAAGAGAACATCGGATACATGAGTCAGAAATTTTCACTTTATGAAGACCTAAAAGTATGGGAAAATATACGGCTTTTTGCCGGAATATACGGAATGAACGACCGTCAGATTTCCGAAAAAACGAATATTCTTCTAAAACAACTCGGATTTGAAAGCGAACGGAATACTTTGGTAAAAGAACTTCCCCTCGGCTGGAAACAGAAACTCGCGTTTTCGGTATCTATTTTTCACGAACCGAAGATCGTATTTCTCGATGAACCGACCGGAGGCGTAGACCCTTCGACACGACGTCAATTTTGGGAACTGATCTATCAGGCCGCTGATCGGGGAATAACAGTATTCGTCACGACACATTATATGGATGAAGCGGAATATTGTAATCGAGTCTCGATAATGGTCGATGGACGCATCGACGCATTAGATACTCCCAAGAACTTGAAACAGCAATTTAAAGCAGAAAGCATGGAAGATGTCTTCCAGCAATTAGCCCGCAAGGCAACTCGTAAAGCAGATTGATATGAAACAATTTATAGCTTTTGTACATAAAGAATTTTATCATATTTTCCGGGATATCCGGACAATGATGATTCTCCTCGGAATGCCGATCATACAAATTATTATTTTTGGGTTTGCACTCAATACCGATATAAAGGACATACGGGTCAGCATACTGAACCCAAACGAAGATATTGTCAGTAGAAAAATAATAGAGCGAATAGACGCCAGCGAATATTTTATCGTAGATCGCTATCTGCATACCAGCAACGAAATAGAAAAAGAGTTTAAAGAGGGCAAAGCAGATATGATAATCGTATTCAGCGAACAGTTTAGCAGCAAATTATTGCACACCGGAGAAGCCGGCATACAAATTATTGCCGATGCAACCGATCCCAATACAGCAAAAACATTCACTCAATACGCTGCAAGTATCATTGCTGCCAGCCAGCAAGAACTGGCTCTTGGCAACAATATTCCCCTGCATATCACCTCAAACATAAAATTATTATATAATCCTCAAATGAAGAGCGCATATAATTTTGTACCGGGTGTTATGGGGCTCATTCTGATGTTGATATGCGCAATGATGACATCTATATCGATTGTTCGGGAAAAAGAAATGGGGACAATGGAGGTATTGTTGGTTTCTCCAATGAGACCGATCTTTATCATTTTTGCAAAAGCAGTCCCCTATTTCGTTCTTTCCTGCGTAAACTTATTTACGATTCTCATTTTATCGGTTTATGTTTTGCATGTTCCTATTGCCGGCAGTCTATTCTGGCTGATTATCGTATCTCTCCTTTTCATTTTCGTATCATTATCTCTCGGGTTGTTGATCTCGACTTTGACAAAAACACAGGTAGCGGCCATGCTGGCTTCGGGAATGATATTGATGATGCCTACCATGTTGCTTTCCGGAATGATATTCCCGATAGAAAGTATGCCTCCCATACTACAATGGATATCGCACATCATTCCGGCAAAATGGTATATAATGACCGTAAAAAAACTGATGATCGAAGGGGTAAATGTCTCTCTTGCATGGCAAGAAATATCAATTCTCATGTTTATGTCCATAATATTAATTACTATAAGTCTAAAGAAATTTAAAAACAGACTCGAATAATATGAAAATAAAATACCTCATAGAAAAAGAGTTCAAACAGATGATCAGGGACTCATTCATGCCGAAATTAATATTGATCTTTCCGTGCATGATGATGATATTGATGCCTTGGGCGGCAGACCTTGAAATAAAAAATATCAATCTGGGGATAGTGGATAATGACCATTCGGATTATTCCCGAAGGCTCATACACAAGATAAATGCATCCGAATATTTCCATTTAAAAGAAATATCTCCGACATATAACGAAGCCATGCAGTCGATAGAAAAAGGTTCTATCGACATTATTCTCGAAATACCGCCTTTTTTTGAAAAGGACCTTATCAAAGAAAAAAATACGAATGTGCTGATCTCCGCTAACACCGTAAATGGGACAAAAGGGGGATTAGGGAGTTCTTATATGATGGAAATAATAAACAGTTTTGCCGGAGAAATACAACAAGAGTGGCTAAATTCAAGTAATGCGAATAATCTATCGGCAACCGTAAATATTTCGGTGCAGAACCGTTTCAATCCACACTTAAATTACAAATTCTTTATGGTTCCGGCACTCATGGTAATGTTGCTGACTATGCTTTGCGGATTTCTTCCGGCACTAAATATAGTAAGTGAAAAAGAAATAGGAACTATCGAGCAAATCAATGTAACTCCGGTAAGCAAGTTTACATTTATTCTTGCCAAATTGATACCTTATTGGATTATCGGGTTCATAGTACTGAATATATGCTTCCTATTAGCCAAAGTATTATATGGAATCTCGCCTGTCGGGAGTCTGTTCACATTATACTTTTTTTCACTGATTTTCATTGTTTTAATCTCCGGATTTGGCTTAATTATCTCAAACTACTCAAGCACCATGCAACAAGCGATGTTCGTCATGTTCTTCTTTATAATTATTCTGATTCTGTTAAGCGGACTATTCACACCGGTTGCAAGCATGCCTGAATGGGCACAAACAATAGTCATATTTAATCCCTTAAAATACTTCATTCAAGTAATGAGAGCTGTTTATCTGCGCGGAAGCGGAATAACTGAATTAATACCACAACTGACAGCATTATTAAGTTTTGCCGTGACACTTAATATATGGGCGGTTCTAAGCTATCGGAAAAACTCATAAAGGATTATCTAAAGACAAAGAAACTGATAAAGTTATTTCAATATGATATATCAAAAAACAACGGACATGGTACAAATAAAAAAATGCACATTCGAGCATATAACGAAATCATACCCCTGCAAAGAGAAAAGCGTGCTTGACGGTTGCATGATAATGCGACAGAGTATAAAACCAGAAGATGTACAATCACCTTTCCAAGTTGAAGCTTATGCCTTACTATTTTGTATCAGCGGAGAAGTAAACATAATATCAGACTTAAGATCATACACCGTAACTCCAGGTACATTGTTCGTATATTTACCCAATAATATTATAAAAATAGATTGCAAAAAGGAGAGTATCATAAGCGAGGTGATCTTAGCATCCGACTATTTAAGAAAGAATTTTTTGCAATGGAATAAAATATCTCCTTTATTCATCCAAACAACAAATAACCCGGTCATCACCATTCCGACAAACAGAAGAGATGAACTCATCCGAATGTTGGATAATATACAGGAACGAATAAAAACCGCTACATGCTCGGAATGGAACAGAAAAGCTTATCATGCAGCTTTAAAAACCTTCTTATATGACATAATCAGTCTGGCCAATAATCCCGAGTTTCTCGAAATCACAAACATTCACCAAAGTAGAAATCAAGATTATTTCGCACGATTTATGCAATTGGTCTCACAATACTGCAAAAAAGAAAGAAAGGTTCATTTTTATGCATCGAAATTATGTATTTCTTCTAAATATTTATCAACTATAATCAAAGAAGTAAGCGGGAAAACACCTTCAAGGTGGATAGACGAAGTCATTATGTCAGAAGCTATTTTTCTTTTGAAATATTCCAATGCAACGGTTCAAGAAATAGCTTTTCAAATGAATTTCCCGAATCCGTCCTTTTTCGGTAAGTTTTTCAAACGTTACACCGGTTTTTCACCCAAAACTTACCGAAACAACGCAACTTTAACCATTTCATAAAAATGAAATAATCTTCTGCATAAAAACACAAATCTTAGCGCCAGTCTATAATGATGGTGGCAGTATCTGTACATTTTCCCTATATAGGGAAAATGATTATTCATATGAATTTATTCCAAATCAACCCCAAGCAAAATTTAAGACAGGCTTTTACTTCTATAAACTATATTCATTAGAGTTTTACTAATGAAACTTTTTTCTTTAACCTGAAGATTGTACATTTGCATATACATTGAAACACAGATCAAACAAAATGACAATGAAAAAAACTATTTGTATGATGATAGCCGCAGCTACATTTTCAACATCTGTCGAAATATCGGCAACTGAAAAAAATTTCTATTCGGTTGAAAAATTTGCAGATCTGGAAATACTTCGTTATAAAGTTCCGGGATTTGAAGACTTGACACCTAAACAAAAAGAATTAGTCTATTATCTTTCTCAAGCCGCATTGCAAGGACGAGATATTCTATATGATCAAAACGGGAAATGGAATCTGGCTATCCGTCGGACTCTCGAGGCTGTTTATACCCAATATAAGGGAGACAGAAACAGTAAAGATTTTAAAGCTTTGGAAAAATATCTGAAACAAGTATGGTTTGCCAACGGAATACATCACCATTATTCTACAGATAAATTTAAACCCGAATTCAGTCAAAACTTCTTCGTTCAAGCAGTCAGCTCTATACCGGCTCAGTCTTTGCCTTTAAAAAAAGGAGGAAGCATTAAAGATTTACTGAACGACATCACTCCGGTAATGTTTAATCCCAAGATTATGACAAAACGGGTAAATCAAACCGAAGGAGAGGATCTTGTCGCAACTTCTGCAGGGAATTATTATGACGGAGTCACTCAGGCCGAAGCCGAAGCTTTTTATAATAACATGAAAAATCCTGCCGATCCCACTCCTATTTCATACGGATTGAACAGCCGTCTGGTTAAACGGAACGGAAAAATACAAGAACAAGTTTATAAAGTCGGAGGTCGCTACTCCGAGGCTCTGGAAAAAGTCGTTTATTGGCTTGAAAAAGCTGCTGCCGTTGCAGAAAACGACCAGCAAAAAGCAGTAATCGAAAAACTGATTTCTTACAATAAAAGCGGTGATTTAAAAGAATTTGACGAATACGCAATCCTTTGGGTCGGAGATCTGAACTCTGACATTGATTTTGTAAACGGATTTACCGAAACCTACGGAGATCCTCTTGGCATGAAAGCCAGTTGGGAAGCATTGGTCAACTTTAAAAATAAAGAAGCTTCGAGACGTACCGAGATCATCAGTAACAACGCTCAATGGTTCGAAAGCAACTCTCCGGTAGATAACCAGTTTAAAAAAGAAAACGTGAAAGGTGTATCGGCAAAGGTAATCACCGCAGCTATTCTTGGAGGAGACTCTTATCCTTCTACTGCAATCGGAATCAATCTTCCAAACTCCAACTGGATACGTCACGATCACGGTTCAAAATCTGTAACGATCGAAAATATTACAGATGCTTACGATAAAGCGGCACAAGGAAATGGCTTTGCAGAAGAATTTGTATGGAGCGATACAGAACGCAACTGGATGGAAAAATACGGATTTCAAGCCGACAATTTACATACCGACCTGCATGAATGTCTCGGGCATGCTTCCGGAAAATTACTCCCGGGTACAGATCCCGATGCATTAAAAGCCTATACCTCTACTCTCGAAGAAGCACGAGCAGATTTATTTGCCCTCTATTATATCGCCGATCCGAAAATAGTATCTCTCGGACTCCTGCCAACAGCAGATGCTTATAAGTCGGAATACTATAAGTACATGATGAACGGCCTTATGACTCAACTGACCCGTATCGCTCCCGGCAAAAACATCGAAGAAGCGCACATGCGTAATCGACAATTGATCGCAGCTTGGGTATTGGAAAAAGGTGCTCAGGATAAAGTTGTAGAATTTAAAAAGAAAAACGGAAAGACTTTTGTCGTTATAAACGATTATGACAAAATGAGGACATTATTGGGCGAATTGCTGGCAGAAATACAACGCATCAAATCTACGGGAGATTATGAAGCTGGAAAGAATCTTGTGGAAACTTATGCCGTAAAAGTAGACCCCGATCTTCATAAAGAAGTATTAGCCCGTTACGAGAAATTGAACATTGCTCCGTATAAGGGATTCATTAATCCTGTATATACCCCCGTAAAAGATAGTAACGGAAATATCACAGACGTAAAAATCTCATACGATGAAGGGTATTCTGAACAAATGTTACGGTACTCAAAGGACTATTCTCCCCTACCTACTTATAACGATTAGAAACTCATAAACAATAATATGGAAAACGGATAATTTCAATTATGAGATTATCCGTTTTTTATATTTTATATTGAGTAAAAATAAAAATTCTACGTACCTTTGAAAAAAGCTATTTTATATCTTAACTTTTATGGAGGAAACTTTACGGGAAATAAAAAAACGATTCAGAATGGCAATGAACGGAATCGTTTCTACAAGTATGCGAGAAAAAGGGATGGACTACCGGATTAATTTCGGTCTTACCCTTCCATTGATACGCAATATCGCAGAATCATATACCCCCAATGCAGAATTAGCCCAATATCTTTGGAAAGAACAAATAAGAGAATCGAAAATGTTAGCTACATGGCTATACCCGGCAAATGAAATGAATCCGGACAAAGCCCAACAATGGGCTGAAGAGATTCCCTATCCTGAAATTGCAGACATCTGTTGCATGAATTTATTTATCAAACTCCCGTTTGCAATACAAAAAGCAAGCGAATGGGTCACATCGGACAAAGATATTCTTCGCTATACAGGATACCAATTATTTAACCGGCTAATGATGCAAAACAGGTATCCGGACAAAGCAGGAGAAGAAAAACTCATATCCTCAGTTTTAAACCAAGACGACCGGGAAATCTCCTCAATACGAATAGCGGCACTCAATTGTATAAAACGGCTGATGCACAGAGATCTTCAAACAGCAAAACATACAGCCGACATATTTCGCCATATATCCGAAACAGGAAATGACAGACAAAAAAGATTTGCAGAAGAGATCTTACTGGAATATGAATTTTGCAAAGACACTCTTTTTCCGACGCAAGATAAATGAACTAATGTTTCATTGTTCTTGTTATAAAAATTAATTATCTTTGTCCTGTTTCCTACAAATGACACCATGCCGGAAGATAAAACGAAAGAAATCGTAAGACAAAAACTTACTCAATATTTAGAAGCGAAAGGTCATCGCAAAACTCCTGAGCGCTATGCCATATTGGATAAGATATATTCGACGAACGAACACTTCGATGTTGATTCGCTTTATGACATTATGTCTCAAAGCGAATATCGGGTAAGCCGGGCAACCATTTACAATACCGTAGACCTGCTTGTCGATGCCGGTCTGATAAGGAAACATCAATTCGGTTACAATCCCGCCCAGTACGAAAAATCGTATAATATGGTTAGCCATCATCACCTGATCTGTACAAAATGCGGGAAAGTACAGGAAGTGAAAGATCAAGAGCTATTAAATGTATTGGCAAACAAAAAATTCGGGAAATTTACAACTTCATATTATGCCTTATATGTATATGGTCTATGTAACCGTTGCAATCAGGCAGAACGAAAAAAAGCATCTCGTAAATAGCCCTTATTTTTTCAAGAACAAGAAAGTTTATATAAAATTAGGAATATACGTATGAAAGTAGATGTGCTATTAGGTTTACAATGGGGCGACGAAGGTAAAGGAAAAGTAGTCGATGTGCTAACCCCTAAGTATGACGTTATCACCCGTTTCCAAGGAGGCCCAAATGCGGGACACACTTTGGAGTTCGACGGTCAAAAATATGTACTCCGCTCTATTCCTTCAGGTATTTTTCAAGGCGGAAAAGTAAATGTAATCGGTAACGGAGTTGTTCTCGATCCTGTTCTTTTCAAACAGGAGGCCGAAGCTCTGGCAGCCAGCGGACATGACCTGACACAAAGATTATACATTTCGAAGAAAGCACATCTTATACTCCCGACTCATCGTATATTAGACGCAGCATACGAAGCTGCTAAAGGCGACTCTAAAATCGGAACGACAGGTAAAGGTATCGGCCCTACCTATACCGATAAAGTAAGCCGCAACGGATTGCGAGTAGGTGATTTGTTACACAACTTCGAGGAGAAGTATGCCAAAGCCAAAGCCCGACATGAATCTATTTTAAAATCACTTAATTATCAATATGACATTACAGAACTCGAAAAACAATGGTTCGAGGCTCTGGAATATTTGAAAAAATTTAATCTCATCGACAGCGAACACGTCGTAAACGGATTTTTAAAAGAGGGTAAATCGGTTCTTGCAGAAGGAGCTCAAGGGACTCTGTTAGATGTCGATTTCGGTTCATATCCTTTTGTGACTTCTTCAAATACCATTTGTGCCGGTGCTTGTACGGGACTCGGTATAGCACCTAACAAAATCGGGAATGTTTACGGTATTTTCAAGGCATATTGCACTCGAGTAGGAAGCGGTCCTTTCCCCACAGAGTTATTCGATGAAACAGGTGAAAAGATGTGTAGTATCGGGCACGAGTTCGGAGCTGTAACCGGACGTAAGCGTCGTTGCGGATGGATAGATCTCGTTGCCTTGAAATATGCCATTATGATAGACGGCGTTACACACCTCATCATGATGAAAAGCGATGTGCTCGACACATTCGAAACGATAAAAGCTTGTGTTGCTTATAAAATTGATGGTAAAGAGACAGAAGAGTTTCCTTTTGAAATTAATGATTCTATCGAACCGGTATATGTAGAGCTCCCGGGATGGAAATGCGATATGACCAAAATGCAAAGTGAAGACGAATTTCCGGAAGAATTTAATGCTTATATCTCATTCTTAGAAGAGGAGCTGCAAGTTCCGATCAAAATCGTTTCGGTAGGTCCTGACCGTGAACAAACAATTGTGAGATATACAGAAGAATAAAACTGCTCTTTAACAAAGTAATCGGGTGGGATTTGATTCCACCCGATTGCTTTTGTAAATCATTCTCTCCCACCGGATCTCACCAGCTCGAATATCCGTTCATTGAAATCGGAGTTTTTCAACAAATCTTCTATCGTAATATGCATACGATAACGCCAATAATTGCGAGGATTAGCCGGAACATTTATCCTCTCTTCCACAGGATTATTACGGCGTATATTTCCATCAATCGAAAACCAGTCTTGTAACGGAATGATAGCCAACATAGAAGGCGAATGCATATGCATAGCAAGAATCTTTTCACATATCCACGGTTCACAGTAATAAGGAGCTTCTCCTTGTTCTTGTAAAATACAATTATAATACCGTTGGGTCTTACTTCTGTCTTCCTCCCACCATGCTCTGATTCCGGACATATCATGCGTAGAAGTAGTGCATACCGACAAGTACGGATAATTAGCAACATCTCCAAACTCTTTATCCGGATCTTTCGGCATTCTTTGTATCTCGAGTGACAGAATCTGCAACGCATTCATTACTTCCGGTACAGATTGCGGGATCATCCCCAGATCCTCACCACACACCAGCATCCCGGTTGAAGATATCAACGGTGGTAGTTTCTTCATTGCTTCATTTTTCCAAAAAGCATCTTGTCTATGGTAAAAAAAGTCAACATACAGCCGATCATAACACCATCTTTCATAATCAGTCAAAGATTTATAACTATATGTTTGCCGGGCAGAGATACAAGGATGGTACTTCCTTTTCTGGTAAGGATCTTCTACGAACAAAATTTCATCTGTTAATGCAAAAAGTCCGGATTTTATTTTTAAACTCTTCTCATCACTTTTACCACAAAAATGGTTTTCAATTTTCCTTTGCGTATTGAAATCGAGACTCAATGCATATATTCCATATCCGCATTCAAGCAGATAATCATGTATTACCTCTCCTGCATATTCGCCGAACAGACTTTGTAACATATATTCCCGAATATACGGATGTGCATGTCGGTGTTCATCAAAATAAAATCCATAAGACTGTAATTCTTCTATCGAAAAAGGAATAGCCGGATTAAAATGCCCCAATACTCCTTGTATGGCACTTTCGGGAATTTCCCAGATTCTGAAAAAACCCAATATATGATCTATGCGGTACGCATCGAAATATTCTGCCATTTTACGAAAACGGGCTTTCCACCAAGTATAACCGTCTTTAGCCATCTCATCCCAATTATATGTCGGGAATCCCCAATTTTGGCCTTCTACAGAGAAATCATCAGGTGGAGCTCCAGCCTGCGAATCCATGTAAAACAATTCGGGATGAGACCACGCATCCACACTATCCCGACTTACCCCGATAGGAATATCGCCTTTAAGCACTATGCCTTTTGCATGCGCATAATCCCTGACTTCAAGAAGCTGTATATGTAGATGATACTGAACAAAATAATAAAAACTGACTTTATCATAATAAATATTCCCACATGCACAGAATTCGGCTATATCATCCGGGTTGAAAACCGAATACATCTTCCATTTCCTAAAGTCCGGAGTTTCATAAATATCACGCAAACAGCAATAAGCAGCATAAGGCTCAAGCCATTCTCTGTTAGCCTTAAAGAACTCTTTAAAACCAGATGAATTCAATGTCTTTTTCCCTGACTGCAAAAATACGGCTTTTAAATACTCCCATTTCATAAGAGTTACTCGCTCATAATCGATCTCCGGTAAAACATTCAACTCTGCCGCAAGTTTTTCATATGCAACCATAGAATCATTGTCTTTCAACCGATCTATTGCCGTTACTCGTAAATATGCCGGATGAAGAGCAAAAATAGAATTCGCCCTGTAAGGATACGAATCAAGCCAAGTATGAGTCATTGTAGTATCATTAACCGGCAGAACCTGAATAAACCGCTGACCTGTCTGTACAGCCCAATCGACCATCTTCTTCAAATCAAGGAACTCTCCTATTCCCCAACTTTCTTCTGAACGTAATGAGAAGACCGGAATTGCGACTCCTGCCCCTCTCCAATCCGGTAAAGGAAGATTCCATTTAAAGCCGGAAAAAACGATGTTCTCACCCGGTCCCAAATGAGGAATCTCCAAAACTCTGTTATTCCCAGATTCCCATGCAACGACATTACGGGAATCTTTCTTCATGACCAAGAATTTATATTCTACGGGATGTTTCAAAGATGATGCATCCAATACAGCCTCCCACAAAGGGAAACGTGTATCATCCATAATAATAGCATCCTTAATACTCCATGCCTCAGACATCATTGTCCCGGTCAAAGCCACAACTTCATCCGGACGAATAGAGGGTGCATATATCTGTAACGTCACGGCAGTTGAATAAGAAGGCAAAACATATGAACCTGTCCGATGACGTGCCAAAATTACTTTATTAAACGCAGAAGAATAAAACGAACTGTCGGCAGGCATATTCTGCCAAACATCATATAAATAATAAGTATGATTTAATTCTGATGGTATAAAAGTACGAGGCTCGCCCCATTCTTTGTCATAAGACTGCCCATATTCTTTCACTAAATAATGATAATCAAATCCGGAAGATGCGCCTTGCAAATTCAGTGTTAAAGACCATATCCCATCTCCTTCATACCGCATCGGTACAGCTTTCTCCTCCTCAAAATTACCAAGAGAAGAATGACTGCCTGTCACATAAAGTTCTTGTCCCCAACGGGTACGATATTCTATTTTAAATACTATTTTCATAGCTATTTATTTTAATCATTAGCTCGTTATGAAGTTACGAATTTATTCAAAACCGATAATTATATCTCAGCCCAAAAATAAAATTCTTTCTTTCAAATATAGTTAAATGCCTGTTTAAATTTTTATCCGAAATGAAATAGTACAATTTTCAAAAGATTTAAAACAGGCTTATAAGTTCAAACAAAAAAAGACGAACATGTGTTCGTCTTTTTTATCTATAGAATATCTTTTTATACAATAATCGACCTATTTATCCGCATTTAGATGTACCGCACGAAGTACAAATTAAACAGCCCTCCTGATAAATGAGAGTTTCCTGACCACAATTCGGACACGTTTGTCCGCTGGCTTTTGTTCCGTTCGGCAGATATTTTTTCAAAGCTCTTTCTACCCCGTTTTTCCACGTATTGATAGACTGACTGTCCAATTCAAGAGTAGAAACGAGCTTCAAAACCTGATCTATAGGCATACCGTAACGCAAGACTCCCGAAATCAATTTGGCATAATTCCAATATTCAGGATTAAACTTATCGGATAAACCTTCAATGGTCGTTTTATATCCTCTCTTATTTCGATATTGGAAATCATAACGTTTATTGCCTTCTTCATCGATAGCTTTAATTATCTTTCCTTTCGTAATATTTTTCGGAAGCAAGATTCCCTCTTCATCATCCGCCAAACCTGTAAAAATTTCATAAGGATTCCCGTCTTTCAAACCAATAAAAGCAATCCATTTATCTTTATTATTCTGAAAACGGACTACATCGGCATCCAACTCTATAGGACGTTTAGGATCAAGGTGTACCGGTGCTTTTTTCTCCTCCTTTTTGGTTGCGAGAAGCACTCCTGCCCGAGAACCATCTCTATAAACGGTACAACCTTTACAGCCGCTCTTCCAAGCTTCAACATACAACTGTCCCACCAATTCCTCTGTTACATCTGACGGTAGATTGATCGTTACACTGATCGAATGATCTACCCATTTTTGAACACGACCTTGCATTCTCACTTTCTGCAACCAATCGACATCATTCGATGTAGCCTTATAATAAGGTGATTTGGATACTAATTCGTCTATTTCTTCCTGTGTATAATTCGATCGCACTTCATAACCATTGGTCTGCATCCATGTTATAAACTTATGATGGAATACGACATACTCTTCATACGCATCTCCTGATTCATCGACAAAATCGATACGAACTTCAGGGTCATTCGGATTTACTTTCCGACGGCGACGATACACAGGCATAAACACCGGCTCAATACCGGAGGTAGTCTGCGTCATAAGGCTCGTCGTACCTGTCGGAGCAATCGTCAAACAAGCAATATTTCTACGTCCGTACTTCACCATATCAGAGTAAAGCTCAGGATCGGCATCCTTTAAACGCAGAATAAACGGGTTCTTCTCTTCTCTCTTCGCATCGAATATTTCAAAAGCTCCTCTTTCTTTCGCCATCTGCACAGAAGAGCGATATGCCGCCAAAGCCAATGTCTTATGGACTTGTTCCGAAAATTCCGTCGCTTTTTCTGTCCCATACTGCAATCCGAGAGCAGCCAGCATATCTCCTTCGGCTGTCGTTCCGACTCCGGTACGACGTCCTTTCAAAGTCTTTGACCGTATCTTTTCCCAAAGATGTAATTCTGTCTGCTTCACTTCATCCGACTCGGGATCAGACTTAACCTTATCCAATATTTTATCGATTTTTTCCATTTCAAGATCGATAATATCATCCATAATACGCTGAGCCAGCATAATATGTTGTTTGAACAGGTCAAAATCGAAATATGCTTTATCTGTAAACGGATTTACAACGTATGAATATAGATTGACGGCTAATAAACGACAACTGTCATAAGGGCACAAAGGTATCTCTCCGCAAGGATTGGTAGAAACTGTTTTGAATCCCAGATCAGCATAGCAATCGGGTACAGATTCCCGAGTAATAGTATCCCAAAAGAGGACTCCCGGTTCTGCCGACTTCCACGCATTATGTACTATCTTTTTCCAAATAGCCTGAGCATCGACTTCTTTTGTAACTTTGGGATTTTCTCCTTCAATCGGATATTGCTGAACAAAAGGCTCTCCGGCAATAGCAGCTTTCATAAAATCATCGCTGATTTTTACAGAGACATTTGCCCCTGTTACCTTACCTTCTGTCATCTTTGCATCGATAAAAGCCTCCGAATCAGGGTGTTTAATAGAAACACTCAACATTAAAGCTCCACGACGTCCGTCTTGAGCGACTTCACGGGTAGAGTTGGAATAACGTTCCATAAACGGAACTAAACCGGTAGAGGTCAAAGCTGAATTTTTTACAGGCGAACCTTTAGGGCGAATATGAGACAGATCGTGTCCTACTCCACCCCGCCTCTTCATCAACTGTACTTGCTCCTCATCTATTTTTATAATACCGCCGTATGAATCGGCCGAACCGTCCATACCGATAACAAAACAATTAGACAAAGATCCTATTTGAAAATTATTTCCGATACCACTCATCGGACTTCCTTGAGGAACAATATAACGAAAATCTCTAAAAAGGCCCATCAACTGCTCTTCTGTAAGAGGATTAGGATATTTTTTTTCGATTCTCGCAATTTCACTTGCCAAACGAAAATGCATTTCATCCGGATTCTTCTCATAAATATTTCCATAAGAATCTTTAAGGGCATATTTGTTCACCCATACTCGGGCTGCAAGCTCATCACCCTTAAAATACTTTAATGAAGCTTCGAATGCTTCATCATAAGTGTAGTTTTTAGGTTCCACTGTTCTTTAGTTTAAGTAGGTTTTGTGTTTTTAGAATAAATTTCTAGTATTGATTTTTGTAGAAAAATTTGAGATTACAAGTTTATAGAAAACATTTTGTTTACACAAATAAAAAACTAATTATTTATCAACAATATCAAAGTTTTCCATTTTAATAAAATAATAAACTAATAATCAGATTATTAAAAATTCAAGAATCAACAAAAGTTTTCCAAAATAGAAATTGAATCTCAAAAAGATAAAAAACACGATACAAATACAGGCTTATCCGACAAATTATCCTATTTTTATTTTATTAATACGAGTATTTCTACCAACTCCAGACAAATTCTTACAAAAAAAAGGAATAAGTAATAAAAATATTTGTGCAAAATGTCAAGCTACTAACAAGAAAAGAATATTCTCCTGATTTTATTTTGTATTTTTGTAAAAAAAGATTGCCTATGTTATTTGAAGAATTAAAACAAAGACGTACTATCCGTAAATATACCGGAGAAGATATTCCCGAAAAGTTATTGAACGAGCTTATAGAGACGGCATGTCGGGTCTCAACCACAGGTAATATGCAATTATATAGCGTAATTATTACTCGAGACAAAGAAATGAAAGAAAAATTAGCCCCGGCTCACTTCAATCAGCCGACTGTCACATCTGCCCCCGTAGTTCTTACGTTTTGTGCTGATTTTAACCGTTTCATCAAATGGTGTGATTGGCGAGATGCTCAACAAGGTTACGACAACTTCCAATCATTTTTTACAGCGGCAATCGATGCCCTCATCTTTACCCAACAATTTTGCACAGTCGCAGAACTCGCCGGATTAGGAATATGTTATCTCGGAACGACAACATACAATGCACCGCAAATTATAGAAACGTTACAGTTGCCCAAGTATGTAATTCCGGTAACAACAATTACAGTCGGTTATCCATCTGAAATCCCAGAACAGGTAGAACGCCTTCCCTTAGAAGCAATTATACATCAAGAAAAATATAAAGATTATACTCGTGAAGATATAGATCGGTTATACCGAGATAAAGAAAATCTTGCCGCAAACTTGAAATTCATTAAAGAAAACAACAAAAAAACTTTAGCTCAGGTATTTACTGACGTACGTTATAAAAAGGAAGATAATGAATATTTTTCAGAGGTGTTCTTGAAGATAATCAAGGAACAAGGTTTCAGATTTTAAATATATATTTGCAAGTATAAAAAGCCTGTTCGGATTTTCCAATAAAAAATATTACCAGGTTATTTTTTACTTTTTTCTGTACTATAACGTTGTTGGCGAAACTGATACAGTTCCTCTATAAAAAGGGGAACTGATTTTTTTGTGTCTCTCAAATTCTACCCGAATAAAATTTAGATAAGCTTTTAGAGCACCCCCCAAATGTTACTTCAACATACATGTACATTATGTCTGATAAAAATCATTGGAGTAACGAAAGTATAACTCGCTATCTCTATAAAGAATCTGCATATTAAAAGAAAAAATAAACTTTTTTCTTTATAAAAACAAATCAAAAGATAGATAAAGAACCTTCAAGCTTCTAATTTCGTCTTTCCTTTTAAAATTAACTGACGAATAAAATCTTGTCGCTTACACTGCGTCTTATTCTTACAACGATATTTGCAATATATACAAGAACCCCATGTATTTATTCCTCTTTTCCTTGCCAATTTCAAAAGCTCTTCTTTACTGTATCGCTCCCGATCTTGAGGAGACAAAAAAGAATCATACTTTCCAAATAGAAAATGGGTGAACCAACATGCAAATATATAATGGACTTTAGAGAATACATTCCATGCCCCAACTTTATTATAAAAGAATTTATCCCAATTTATAATCTGTTGCACTGATGGCGTGTTAGTAGAAGTCCAAGTGTCTTGTCCCTTATGTCTGCGAATATAAAATAATGAAGGGTCATCAAAAAGTACCGTATTCCCGTAACCAGACATTTTTACCAAGAAAGGCCAATCATTGAATTTGTTGAACTTCTCATACTCGATAGCAGTTTTCTTAAAATCGACAGTCCGATATAATGCTGTCGCATACGCAATACGTTCTAAAAAA
>ERZ857922.1307-NODE-1307-length-31612-cov-28.794340_pt1 | contig 31612 bp, 20 predicted proteins | sample MGYA00519579_ERZ857922 | MGnify/ENA primary metagenome ERZ857922 (study PRJEB31778, sample SAMEA3449375) | human gut metagenome | biome: human gut; feature: human-associated habitat; material: faeces | place: United Kingdom | collected 2010/2012 ... | reverse complement strand
AACATAACAAACAATCAATTAAATTTATTAACCGACTAAATAGAAGAAAATCTGTTTACAGGCTATCCTTCCTTCTAAAATATTATCCTACATAGTCTCTTTTCTCGTCCTGCTATTCAATTCATCACAGGCAAAGCAAACCGGCTGTTGAACAAAAGAGGTTAAATCGTAATCATTCATTGCATTCTTTTTGTTCTTATGGTAGAATGTTTTATTAGTGAGTGAGGCTGTTGTGTAATCCTCTTGTTACAGTTCAAGCAAGAGCCTTATGCGATGGCATTATTGATGTTTAACCCCTATAAACTTGCGAGTTATGAGAAAAAACGCTAATTTTGCAAATCACAAATGTGCGCTTAGAAGCGTGCTATTAATTAATATATTGAAATTGAAACAGTTAGTATCTAATCTTTATCACTTTGCCTTTGGGAGAGAAGTGCATACCAACGGTATGAATGCCGATGGTACTATGAGTGTGGCGGCTGGAGATCCTACGTTGAGTGTAACTCCGTTGAAAGGTCTTGAAATGTTACCAGATAGGATTCCGTGTGAAAATTCAATGTTAGACATTTCTGAGTATAAACAATCTGAGAATCCCTTAATATTTACTGTTGAAGGCTCCTCTATGTCACCCGAAGACATCTCTAATGGGGATAAATTACTATGCAGAAAAGTAGATACCGATGCAGCAAAATTAATCGGGAAAGGAAAATTTGTGGTTATTGCTGTTGATAAGGAATACTATGACTCTAAAAACAAAGAGTTGAAGTTTGATTATAAGTTGCGCCATACCTTATTTAGAGTTCCTGTAGGAATCTCTATTGAGCAGTTGATAGACTATTTGAAAAAGATAACCAATAGTATCTTCTTGGAAGAAAACCAAGAGAACTTAGAAATCAAGTATAATGAGGCTATTGGGTTTTATAAAGACAAGAAAGAACTTATGTTATCGGTTACTTATCGTAAAGGGAATTTGCGTTATTCTTTCCATCCGGTTGATTTAATACAGTACGTTGCTGAATATGTATTAAAACATAACGGAGAAGAATGGAGAGCTAAAAAACTTGAATAGAAAAATGTCTGGAATAGAATGTATTAATCTACTTGCATTCATACAATTTATAATTGCTTTTGACTTTGGACTATACTATCTTGATAACAAGCATGTGCTGACTGAAATCTATCGTAAATATCAGAAAGATTTGAAGTTGTCGGTACGGGCGGTATTGTCTCGTGCTAATGATATTATAACAAAGAGTCTAAAAAGTGAGGATAATGAATGTATATTAAATAGTGCCTATTTAGATAAGGCATATCGCCGTTTAAAATATCTGACTGATGAAAACCAACTTGATTTGGAAGGTTGTGGTTTCATCGGATTATATGCTGGATTATACGGTTTTTTATGCTTGTTTTGTATCGGGATGTTTGGGTCTCAACATGAAGCACTTGTAAAAACTTATATTTTAGTAACTTCCCAGATAGTTTTAGCTATAGAGCTATTTATATCGGGCTATAACCTTTATCAAGAAGATTGTAGGAAATATAGTAGAAATCTATGGTCAAATATTAGATTTATATTTTTTATTACGCTATTTGTAGTTGCAATTGTTAGCTTTGATTGGACTTATAAGTTTTTCTCAGAATTTGAGTTCCCTTTTGTTGTTATAAGTCTGATTGTATTGCTCTTTCCCCTCATTCTATTCATAGGGCATATCGTAATTTCTCGTATAATAGTAACATTTGTAACAATAAAATGTAGGTATTATTTATACAAAGTAGAGAAATGCCTGCAAGTTCAAGATGTACCACAAGATTAAGACTTGATGCAATCTTTTCAAGTTGAGAGCCGAGCTATCCGCGTAATAGCTCGGCTTGTTTTTTAAATGAGGGAAAGGTTATTTAGGTAGATGATATTTGTCCTTTATATGCTCGGCCACGTGTTCGACTTCCGGGAACAACGTTGATTTGTCTATGCCGAGGGCTTCAAGCTGCTTCCTGATCTTCTGCTTCTGCGCTTTATTGATGATGTACACTTTGTAGCTGAAGTTGAGTGATGCAGGTTGGCTTTTATTGCCATTGATACCATAAAGGAAGAATGCCCCGGACTGCCGGATTATGCGAGGATTGTCAAACATCGGTTTTACACAAAAGACTCTCTCGATATCCTTTGAGTCAATCACATTCTGAAAATGGGGTTTCTCATACTTAATTTCATGCAGAAGATATTGGATTTCCTCTTCGGAGTTGAACTCCTTCCTATCCAGTTCTCTCAACTCTTCAATACTGAACTCTATTGGGCGTTTGGCGATATTAGAAACGACACTGACAGCATCGCTATCAAAATATTTAATATCTGACGTTTGAACTTCAAATCGGAACAGTTTGCCATCAACGGCATCATTCTCGCACGCAAAATACAAAGCTACCAAAGGATTTGTAGTAATATCCAAGAGGCGTGTCGGCAAGGAGTAATGCTGCATCTTGACCAACTTTTCAAAAGTAGATGTGCATCCTTTGAAATCAGCCGGACTTTGAGCGATAATATCTCTAAAAATTCTATTTTCATTTTGGATTAAAAGTTTCTCTCGATAGATGGAGGGAATTAATCCGAAACTCTTATCTGATTGTCCTCGATAAAAGATATGGTAATCCATATCATCCTCTAATTCGTCTTCAAGTTTCTCGAATAGAGTTCTGATACTACCGATACTTGATGAATCACTCTCCGGAGTATAATTATATGCCTCACATGAAATCTCCCACGGACGTTTTCCAAGAGTCTTGACTATTTTTTCTGACAACTCATTATATGATACAAAGCTATCATAAGTGTAACCCAGTTTCTTGCTTCTTAGATACGATGAAGTGTTGGAATCCAAAGGAACATATTTTTCCGGATTAACGTAGAACAGAACAATGCTGAGCTTTCCCTTTCCGACACTCTTAATGTTCAATGCCGTTTGAAAAAGTCGTTCATCTACTTTCCCTTCTTTTACCTGGCCGAACAATTCCCATAATACATTTATATCATACTTGTTCCTTGTCGATTTATGTGGAAACAGATGCACTTTCATAGGATGTATTGTCGGGATACCGGATACGTCTGTCGGTTCTGGACATCTAAAATGTAGTTTACGCCTTAAATCCTGTAGGATTTCGACTCTTCTTTCATCGGAGTGAAACTTGTTGAGATACGACAAGAATGTGAACGGATCTATTTCTTGTAATGTAATCTCTTTGCCTTTTTCTGTACCATCTCGAAAACCGGTAATACCGATTTCTTTTAGTGTAGATATAAGTTCTGACTGGCTATCCTGTTTTCCAAGTAGCCAGTCGGATAGTTCTTTATAAAATGGTATCCATGTAAATTTATTGTCCATTGTCAGTAATACTAATTTAAATTCTTACATAATGCGTTTATAGAGCCGGAAAAATACCTCAAACCCCATAAGAAGAAAAGAGGGGAAACAATAAAAACACCTGTTAATAACTTTTTTGTGAGATGTTGTTATCTACTATGTAAAACAGATATACCACCTCGGAAAGTGCTTCCTGTAAAATCTATCTAATCTCTATTAGTGGATTATTTGGACTCTATTAAATCTCCAACTTTACCTGTACAAAGATTAAATTCAAACCGATAATCAATATTTGAAATCACGATAAAAAAGTACAAAGAGTTATTTATATAATAAACATCAGAAAATAAAAACTGATTTAAGTGCTTTTGTTTTTTTAATAAATCCGTTAAATTCCAAACAATGTTTCCATCCCCATTAATAATATAAGCCTTATTTAATTCTTTATTATACGGGGCTTGGATAATTGCAATATGTTGACTATCTTTTAAAACCAATGGGATTAATTTATTTATATCCTCAATTCTATGATTCATATCATTATATGACCATGTTATAACATAGGGCAGAGTATCAAGTACGGTTAAAACTCCTTTTCCCGATTCCGAAATCCCCCCATTATTTAATGTAAAATTCTTTATAAACTTCATATTTATTCACAACTTATTTTTCTTGGTGCACCAATTGGCTTTAGCTTAGCTCTATCCTCATAATTTAGGATTTGAATTTGGTTTCCTCCACCTTCATATATTTTCCCATTGTAAATTTGAGGCCCTACTATGCCAACCTGAATTCTTATACCTTCGGGAATATGGAACCTTTGTACATGCGAGATTTCGGGTTTAAACTCTGGTGTAACAGCCAATCTATTTCGAACAAAATCAACATTCGTAATATGATCTGTTGTACCCCAACCGCCTGGTTTTGTTTGATTAGGACTCATTGCCATTTCAATATCTATACCACCTTTGGGCACGACAATGGATGTTATGCTACTATTTGTATCCCATGGATTAGACATGCTTGATGTAAGGAATCCTAACGGATTCAATCCCCACAAATCGAGCCATATATTCACATCCTGCACATACCCATAGAGTGTTGGGTTGTTTCCCGCCAATCCAATGGGGTCAGAAGAAATATACATCCCCATATCCGGGTCGTAGTACCTGAACCTGTTGTAATACAGCCCCGTTTCTTCATCCTCGTACTGCCCCTGATACCTGAACGGCACGAGCGTTCGGTTCCCATGGCATTCCACCACCTTGCCGTACACATCCAGCAGCATCTCCCACACAAGCTCTCCCTTGCTATCGTATGCCTGCGTCGGCGTACCGAGGTAGTCATGCACTATCGTGTAGCGTTCCCCGTCCGTGACCTTCGCCACAGGAGTGAACGACGTTCCGTCATATACCCATGTCACAAGGCCCTCCGGCTTCTCCGTGCCGTCGTATTCCTCGCGTCCGGTCTCATCCGTGACGAGCTTAGGCCTCCGGGCTTCGTCGGTGTCCCATTCGTGCAGCACCACGTTGCCGTCCCACCCGAAACGGTGCACGGTGTCGCCCGTCCTTTTGGATATTCTTCTGCCGAGGGCATCATAGCCGAACGTTACCGTCCTGCCGTCGGGAGTCCTCACCCCGGCAAGCATACCGTTGGCCTGCCACTCGTAGCAGGTGTCGCCCGGCTGCCAGCCGGCGAACGGGTCGGTCTCAAGGCTGTTGTCCTTGTTGTCGGCATCATCCGCAGAGAACAGCATACCGAGCCACCCTTTCTTTTTGGTGTGCCCGCTTTCCGGAACGGACACATTCCTGCGGCTCTTGTGTACGAGGTTGCCCTCGCAGTCGTAGCGGTAATGGTACTCGCCGTCCCACAGCAGACGTCCGCCACGGTCATACTCGCGTCCCTTGCATCCGTCCTCCCGGTACAGGTTGCCCACCTTGTCGGGGGTGCGGAAGACGTTCTCATACATGGAGTAGTCGCCCCTGACGAGGTTACACATCGAGTCGTAGTCGAAGATGACCGGCTCCGGTGACAGGTTGCTGCGCATCGACATCAGCCTTGCACCCACGTCCCAGCGGTAGCTTCTCCAACCCGTGTGGCGGTTGCCCGAACGCACGTGGCGCGAGCGGACAAGCCCCATGTCGTTGTAGTCCGTGGTAATCCTTATCCCTCCTGTTGCGAAACGCTCCACCTCACGCCCGGCGTCGTCCCTGCCTATGGTGCTTTCCCATGGCCGGACGTCCCCTCCGGAATCGCCGTATGCGGACGCTTCATCCGCTTCCGGTTTCCTGACGGTGGCTTTTATCCCGCCGACAAGCCCGAGCCTGTCGTATGACAGTTCCGTGTCGGCTCCGAGTGAGCTTCCCACACGGGTGCGCTCGCCGTATGCGTTGTATTCCGACTCCACCGACATGACACCCATGAACTTGTCGCCTCCGGGAAGCCCCATCGTCTCCTTTGTCACACGCCCCATCGGGTCGCGTTCGAACACCATGCGCGCCTCACCGTTGTCGGCGGTGGTCATCAGCCCGTTCCTGTCGTAGCCGTATTCCTCTTTCGTGCCGTCGTGGTACTCGGCTGTGAGCACACGACCCATGGTGTCGTATGTGTAGGCGGTACTGCGTCCTTCGGGACGCTCTATGCGTGTCACACGTCCGCAACCGTCCCTGTGGTATATGCGTTCTATGCCGCCGTAGTCCTTTTCCGATGATATGTTGCCCGCAAGGTCGCGCCTGAAGACATACCCGGCACCGGCCTCGTTGACCACCTCGCGCAGGCGGTCCATCCCGTCGTAGCGGAAGCTCACCCTGTTCCCGGCTTCCTCGCGCCACGTCATGCTCCCCACGGAGTTGTAGCCCATGCGAACATGGCGTCGCGCGTCACGCGCCTCCGTGATGCTGTCGTAGCTGTCGTAGCCGAGGTGTATGACGTTACCGTCACGGGCGTCTATGCGCCGCAGGCGGTCCAGGGCGTCATACACGTAGAACTCCGTGCGGCTGCCGGGAGAGCTTCGCTCTATGAGCCTGCCCCTGGCGTCATGCTTCCAGCCGCCGAGCAGCCTCCCGTCCTCGTGCCATGACACGAGGTTCAGCGAGCCGTCGTAGGACAGGTCGGAGCGGCGGTCTCCCTTGCCGACGCCCACGGGCTGGCCGTGGCTGTCGTAGGTGAACTCCGTGACGCCGCCGTCACGGTCTATGAAGCGGCTGACAAGGTGCGGACGCTCCATGTCGTACAGGCGGACGGTCTTGTTGCCTTCACGGTCCACATGGATGCCCAGCCGTCCCTTGTCGTCGTATATGTACATCTCGCCGCTGCCGTCGGGGTACGTGACACCGGTGAGGTTGCCGTCATTGTCGTAACTGTAGCCCGTGACGCCGCCCTCGGGGTCGATGGTGCGGTAAGGCTCCATGAAGTCCGTGTAGCTGTGGCGCGTCTCGTTGCCGAGCGGGTCGATTTCGGCGGTCACAAGCTGGTCGGGTGTATAGCGGTAGGTGGTCGTGCCGCCCGTGGAGTCGGTCACGAGGTTGTAGCCTTCGGAGGGGTGGTACTCGATACGTCCCTCCATCATGCCGTCATTGCCGTAGGTATGGACGCACCGTCCCTTGCTGTCGTATTCCCAGCAGTAGGTGTCGCCGTTGCGGTCAGTCTTCTCCGTCATCAGGTGGCCGCTATACGACATCTCCGTGGTCTTGTCCATGGCGTCGGTGATGCCCGTCATGTTGCCGGAGCCGTCGTAGGTGTATGACACCAGACGCTCTTCTCCCTTGTCGGTGACGAACGACAGGCTCGTGACGCGTCCGTGCGTGTCGGTGGCGGCGTGTACCGTGCGTCCGGCAGGGTCGCTCAGTCCGGAGAACCTGCCGTTGCTGAAACGGAGCTGTATGTGAAGCCCGTCGGGGTTTTCTATGCGCGTCATGCGCCATGCGCCGCCATCCCGCATATCGAAGCGGTATGTGAGCAGGCTGTCATGGCTGTATGCCTCGTAGCCTTTTTCGGTGCGGCGCAGTGTCATGCGTTCCGTGCGCATGTAGAACTCTCCGCCCGGTGCTATCGGCGGGAAAGCGACGGCACGGCCATCCTCCATGCGGAGCATCGTCACGCCTTCGTCCTCGAAACTTTCCACCGTGCGGTCATAGCAGCAGTGTACGCCATGGCCCAGCCAGCCCTCGTACTCCGAATCGGAGTACCATGCCCGGGTCCATTCCAATGGAAGCGGGGACGGGAAGCCGAAGTCCGTGCCCTCGTAAACCACTGCGCCGTTGACAAGGTTCACAGGCTCGAAGCCGTTCTTGCACAAGTATGCGCTCAGCTTCTTCGTTGAGGGGAAACGATTCTGTATGTTGGTATTCTTGAGAACTTTGTGGTTGAATGTCTTTAGTGCCTTTCCAAGTCCCTTGCGTCCGAGCTTCATCAGGGAGCTGAACCCTATGCTCGCCGCAAGTCCCGCCAGCATTCCGCCCCAGTCGGGGATGTAGGGACCGCCCACCATGACGGGCTTGCCCGTGGGGACAGGGAGGGAAAAGGAGGTCGGTGCGAAAAGGCTCGGTATGAGCCGTGTCTTTCCGGCCTTGTTCTTGCCTATACCTGCCGACAGCGGTATGCCCACGTCGTTGCAGGTCATCACCATGTGACCCTTCGGACTCATGCGGCTGCCGTCGCAGAACACGGTCTGGGAGGCGAAGAAGTTCATGCTCTCGTGACCGATCATCGAAGCCATGGCGAAAGGCCCGGCAAGCGGGATGTGCGCCAGGGGGATAATCATGCCACCGGTGTCCGAAACGCCGCGCTTCAGCCCGTTCACGCTTACGTTCGTACCAAGGAACGGTATGTAGTCGGAGGGGTCCATCACCATACCCATGTAGGGATGGATGGGGTTGAAGGGGGGAGCCGTCGTGACATGCACATCGACCCCGACTACCATAGTGATATGACTGTCCGCTAACAACATAAGTTCATTCACGATAAGGAAGAATATTCCAGCTTATATTCTTACATATACAATAAATATTTGATTCTCTCAATTCAATAATGTTTTCTATTTCTTCAGAATATGGTATTAATGAAAACCATATAACATCATCGACTTTTCTAATTAAAATTGCATCTGATATTACTTCATTACTGATTTTTTGAGGTTGTTCTATCTTATATTCCAAGATGTCATCCGCAACAAATGACACATTAATCCACTTATTAGTGAATTTATCAAATGCGGATATCTCAAATTCAATGTGATGGTTGAAGATGGATATAACTCTAATCAATCCATCGTAACCGAAGTTTATCCTGTTTAAAATATCCATAATTGCTATAATTATATTAAGAACCAATTGGTGTATGTGGAGACATTCCTTCAGGGATGAAATCCCAACCATCAGGAATTGTGCTATGAGGATGGTGAGTCTTGCCAGCCCCATGACCAGAAGCAGGGTTACCTGGCTCAGAAAATTCATGCCAGTGACCAGATTCTATGCCGTGATTTTTAAAGTCTACGTGACCAACAACCTTTCCGTCTGCATCATATATTGCATTTTGCACTACCTTGTTAGTTTTGGGATCAATATGAGAATAAACGGAATTCGGAGTTGCCCCAGTCGTCCATGGTTTTTCTGTTCCGGAAAAATGTGATGTCGGTTTGACTTTATTACAATCCAACCCAAACACATCAAGCCATGTATTTACATCCTGCACATACCCATACAGTGTTGGATTATTACCTGCGAGCCCGATTGGATCAGATGATATGTACATTCCCATTTTGGGCGAGTAGTAGCGGAAGCGGTTGTAGTACAGCCCCGTCTCCGCATCCTCGTACTGTCCCTGATAGCGGAACGGCACGAGCGTCCGGTCCCCATGGCATTCCGCCACCTCGCCGTACACATCCAGCAGCATCTCCCACACAAGCTCTCCCTTGCTATCGTAGGCCTGCGTCGGCGTGCCGAGGTAGTCATGCACTATCGTGTAGCGTTCCCCGCCCGTGACCTTCGCCACAGGAGTGAACGACGTTCCGTCATATACCCATGTCACAAGGCCCTCCGGCTTCTCCGTGCCGTCGTATTCCTCGCGTCCGGTCTCATCCGTGACGAGCTTAGGCCTCCGGGCTTCGTCGGTGTCCCATTCGTGCAGCACCACGTTGCCGTCCCACCCGAAACGGTGCACGGTGTCGCCCGTCCTTTTGGATATTCTTCTGCCGAGGGCATCATAGCCGAACGTTACCGTCCTGCCGTCGGGAGTCCTCACCCCGGCAAGCATACCGTTGGCCTGCCACTCGTAGCAGGTGTCGCCCGGCTGCCAGCCGGCGAACGGGTCGGTCTCAAGGCTGTTGTCCTTGTTGTCGGCATCATCCGCAGAGAACAGCATACCGAGCCACCCTTTCTTTTTGGTGTGCCCGCTTTCCGGAACGGACACATTCCTGCGGCTCTTGTGTACGAGGTTGCCCTCGCAGTCGTAGCGGTAATGGTACTCGCCGTCCCACAGCAGACGTCCGCCACGGTCATACTCGCGTCCCTTGCATCCGTCCTCCCGGTACAGGTTGCCCACCTTGTCGGGGGTGCGGAAGACGTTCTCATACATGGAGTAGTCGCCCCTGACGAGGTTACACATCGAGTCGTAGTCGAAGATGACCGGCTCCGGTGACAGGTTGCTGCGCATCGACATCAGCCTTGCACCCACGTCCCAGCGGTAGCTTCTCCAACCCGTGTGGCGGTTGCCCGAACGCACGTGGCGCGAGCGGACAAGCCCCATGTCGTTGTAGTCCGTGGTAATCCTTATCCCTCCTGTTGCGAAACGCTCCACCTCACGCCCGGCGTCGTCCCTGCCTATGGTGCTTTCCCATGGCCGGACGTCCCCTCCGGAATCGCCGTATGCGGACGCTTCATCCGCTTCCGGTTTCCTGACGGTGGCTTTTATCCCGCCGACAAGCCCGAGCCTGTCGTATGACAGTTCCGTGTCGGCTCCGAGTGAGCTTCCCACACGGGTGCGCTCGCCGTATGCGTTGTATTCCGACTCCACCGACATGACACCCATGAACTTGTCGCCTCCGGGAAGCCCCATCGTCTCCTTTGTCACACGCCCCATCGGGTCGCGTTCGAACACCATGCGCGCCTCACCGTTGTCGGCGGTGGTCATCAGCCCGTTCCTGTCGTAGCCGTATTCCTCTTTCGTGCCGTCGTGGTACTCGGCTGTGAGCACACGACCCATGGTGTCGTATGTGTAGGCGGTACTGCGTCCTTCGGGACGCTCTATGCGTGTCACACGTCCGCAACCGTCCCTGTGGTATATGCGTTCTATGCCGCCGTAGTCCTTTTCCGATGATATGTTGCCCGCAAGGTCGCGCCTGAAGACATACCCGGCACCGGCCTCGTTGACCACCTCGCGCAGGCGGTCCATCCCGTCGTAGCGGAAGCTCACCCTGTTCCCGGCTTCCTCGCGCCACGTCATGCTCCCCACGGAGTTGTAGCCCATGCGAACATGGCGTCGCGCGTCACGCGCCTCCGTGATGCTGTCGTAGCTGTCGTAGCCGAGGTGTATGACGTTACCGTCACGGGCGTCTATGCGCCGCAGGCGGTCCAGGGCGTCATACACGTAGAACTCCGTGCGGCTGCCGGGAGAGCTTCGCTCTATGAGCCTGCCCCTGGCGTCATGCTTCCAGCCGCCGAGCAGCCTCCCGTCCTCGTGCCATGACACGAGGTTCAGCGAGCCGTCGTAGGACAGGTCGGAGCGGCGGTCTCCCTTGCCGACGCCCACGGGCTGGCCGTGGCTGTCGTAGGTGAACTCCGTGACGCCGCCGTCACGGTCTATGAAGCGGCTGACAAGGTGCGGACGCTCCATGTCGTACAGGCGGACGGTCTTGTTGCCTTCACGGTCCACATGGATGCCCAGCCGTCCCTTGTCGTCGTATATGTACATCTCGCCGCTGCCGTCGGGGTACGTGACACCGGTGAGGTTGCCGTCATTGTCGTAACTGTAGCCCGTGACGCCGCCCTCGGGGTCGATGGTGCGGTAAGGCTCCATGAAGTCCGTGTAGCTGTGGCGCGTCTCGTTGCCGAGCGGGTCGATTTCGGCGGTCACAAGCTGGTCGGGTGTATAGCGGTAGGTGGTCGTGCCGCCCGTGGAGTCGGTCACGAGGTTGTAGCCTTCGGAGGGGTGGTACTCGATACGTCCCTCCATCATGCCGTCATTGCCGTAGGTATGGACGCACCGTCCCTTGCTGTCGTATTCCCAGCAGTAGGTGTCGCCGTTGCGGTCAGTCTTCTCCGTCATCAGGTGGCCGCTATACGACATCTCCGTGGTCTTGTCCATGGCGTCGGTGATGCCCGTCATGTTGCCGGAGCCGTCGTAGGTGTATGACACCAGACGCTCTTCTCCCTTGTCGGTGACGAACGACAGGCTCGTGACGCGTCCGTGCGTGTCGGTGGCGGCGTGTACCGTGCGTCCGGCAGGGTCGCTCAGTCCGGAGAACCTGCCGTTGCTGAAACGGAGCTGTATGTGAAGCCCGTCGGGGTTTTCTATGCGCGTCATGCGCCATGCGCCGCCATCCCGCATATCGAAGCGGTATGTGAGCAGGCTGTCATGGCTGTATGCCTCGTAGCCTTTTTCGGTGCGGCGCAGTGTCATGCGTTCCGTGCGCATGTAGAACTCTCCGCCCGGTGCTATCGGCGGGAAAGCGACGGCACGGCCATCCTCCATGCGGAGCATCGTCACGCCTTCGTCCTCGAAACTTTCCACCGTGCGGTCATAGCAGCAGTGTACGCCATGGCCCAGCCAGCCCTCGTACTCCGAATCGGAGTACCATGCCCGGGTCCATTCCAATGGAAGCGGGGACGGGAAGCCGAAGTCCGTGCCCTCGTAAACCACTGCGCCGTTGACAAGGTTCACAGGCTCGAAGCCGTTCTTGCACAAGTATGCGCTCAGCTTCTTCGTTGAGGGGAAACGATTCTGTATGTTGGTATTCTTGAGAACTTTGTGGTTGAATGTCTTTAGTGCCTTTCCAAGTCCCTTGCGTCCGAGCTTCATCAGGGAGCTGAACCCTATGCTCGCCGCAAGTCCCGCCAGCATTCCGCCCCAGTCGGGGATGTAGGGACCGCCCACCATGACGGGCTTGCCCGTGGGGACAGGGAGGGAAAAGGAGGTCGGTGCGAAAAGGCTCGGTATGAGCCGTGTCTTTCCGGCCTTGTTCTTGCCTATACCTGCCGACAGCGGTATGCCCACGTCGTTGCAGGTCATCACCATGTGACCCTTCGGACTCATGCGGCTGCCGTCGCAGAACACGGTCTGGGAGGCGAAGAAGTTCATGCTCTCGTGACCGATCATCGAAGCCATGGCGAAAGGCCCGGCAAGCGGGATGTGCGCCAGGGGGATAATCATGCCACCGGTGTCCGAAACGCCGCGCTTCAGCCCGTTCACGCTTACGTTCGTACCAAGGAACGGTATGTAGTCGGAGGGGTCCATCACCATACCCATGTAGGGATGGATGGGATTGAAGGGGGGAGCTGTCGTCACATGGACGTCAACCCCGACTACCATAGTGATATGACTGTCCGCAAGTAACATAATAAGACTATTTTTGGTTTCTCAGTGAGTATTCCGCATCGAGTTTGGCTGCCAGTTCTTTTGTGGAAAGCTGCCAGTCCTCGCCATATAAGTCAGACATACGTTTTGAGATTTCGTCTCTTTTTGACGAATCAAGGCTGTATGTTTTGTCAAGATAGGTAGAGGCAATAAATGAGAGATTGATAATCTTTAAGTCTTCGTCAGAAAAAGAGTACCCGTACTCAAATGCCTCATTTAAGATCGGTTCGTATGTAAGCCTGTCTTTTTTCAATGCCATAAGTAGCGCATAGTTGTATTCATTTACAACCTCGGTTTTCATATCGACCTCCTTGGCTATCTTGACGGCTGTCATAAACTGTTTGATGGCTCCTGTTATATCTTTATTGTAACTGTGTACAGTTCCTTTGTAATTATAGAGTTGTAACAGGATTTGTGCGCAATCCTGTTCATCATGATATTTTGGAAGGACCAAAGCTATTCCTTTGTCAAACAAATCATGGCAAAATCCGGCTTCACGATGAAACCTTACCATGAATCCCCCAAACATAAGGTAGGACGAAGCCATAAATGCCGTTCCGCCAATTTCACGGCTTAGCCTTATCAGTTCATGCCCCAGCTTCTTTGCTTCATCCTTGTTGCCTTTCGATGCAGCTTCCCCAAGTTCGAACAGACATTTCCGATATTTTACGTTCGGGTCTTGTGGATTACCTTGGGTCGCAATTTCTTTGTATGCGCCGGTCATATTCTGATTTGGGATGTCTATTAGGCATATCCTGCCTTTCATTTCAGACAGCAGGATATCATAGACCTCTCGCTTTTTATAGTCAATCAGAATAAGTGCAACCCCTGCGGGGAGTCGCTCGGCAATTTCCTTTATTACTTCATTCAGAGCTTCCACATCGCCAATGCGGGATATGAAGAGGGTTATGCCGAGTAGATTGCTTTCTCCGACAAATTTCTTGAAACTTGTAACAAGACGAATATACAAGTCTCGTAGTTTATCTGCACTTAGAGAACTGACAGACGTCAATTCTGACTTGAATGAAGAAAAATCTGCCCAATCCCAATCGGGATTTTTTTCTACATACATGGAAAACGAATCTATCCACGTTTTTATCAAGAACTTATAAAAGTCTGTTTTATCATCATAGTCGGCTTTGAAACCGACGATTATATCCGACGTGCAGCCATGTTCGGAGGCTTCAAGCCGTATGAATCCTTCTACAATTTGATAATCGGTTGGTTCGCAAACGAGACAATAAATCTTTGCATCGGGAAATTTCTCCCGATTTTCAATCCATAAGTCTTGTATATTACTGATTCTTATGGCTACCGGATTATGTTCGTTATTTATCATGGATTAAAATTAAGTAAACCGCCTTTTATATTTGTCATCGCAGAACCATCCACATCAACAGTTGCTCCCGTTGCTTTCAGTGTTGCAGATGCTTTTATGTCAATTGTAGCTGCCTCTTCCTTAATGGACGTATCACTTTTTATTTTTGCCTCGGACTTACCTTCAAAAGTGGATGTCTTACCAAGTACCTCAACCTCTGAATCGGCTTCAATTCTAATCTTTTCGTCAGCAAGTATCTCCAATTCTTTGGAATGGATAGTTATTTTGTCCTTAGCATCAATGGTGATGGTATTGTCACCGTTCAAGATGATTGTGCTTCCGGTTGGATCTGCAACGGTAACACTTCCTTTTTCATCATCAAGTGTTATGGTACAACCGCTGCGGGTAGTCAGGCTTTTTGTTTTGTTTGAACTTCCGCCACCGGTGCCTGACTTTCCATGGAATAAGCTGCCAAGCACAAACGGACGGTTCGGGTCGTCATATCTGAATGCCACCATGACTTGGTCTCCCTTTTCGGGTATGAATACAAATCCTCTGTTTGTAGGCACCTTGTCACTTGTGCCTGCGTCAGGAGTGAGTACCCGTATCCACGAGGTTTGCATCGGACCGGTCTGCCAGTTCATCTTGACCTGGACACGGCCTAATTTTTTCGGGTCCTCGTTGCTGACAACCACGGCCTGCTGTGTATGTGCGACAGGCAGAGGCACATCTGGGCATGGAAGGGTGGGAATAGAGGACGGAAGTGCGGTGAAATAGTTCTGGTAGCTGTCACCCATACCGGCTACGTGGGTTATTTCCGTAATGATATAGGTGCCGATACTGTTCTTGACGAATATTTTGATTCCGGAATGAATAGCGGTGTGGACATCTATGATACTGCCCACCGTAAGGGTATAGCAGTCGCTCTCTCCGGTGACAAAACAGGATGCGGCGGTGTCGCCTTGCTGCTTGCGCTGGAAGTAGGCGTCAAGCTCACCCTTGTTGGTGATGCGTGGTTCCGAACGTTGTACGGCGGGAGCGGTAAACAGTGCCAATGACGAGTCAAAGGCCGCTTGTCCCAATGTGTTCTGTCCGGCTGCGGCATCAGGGGACTGGCCGTTATAGGTCTGGTCGTTCACCGAATGGTAAGAACTTCCCTTTATTGGTCGGGCAAGTGCCTGCGAGCAGACATCGAGCACGGATAGTTCCTCGCCGTATATCAGCTTGGTCGTCGAACCGAGCTGTGGCTTCCCGAAAACAAGGTTCTGTCCATCGTAATAGAGCCATTCCTGATATTGGCGGGCAAGCCGTTGTATGAATCCGAAGTTGGTTTCCTCGTACTGGCATTCGTATTCCAGCTTCGATTTCGTTTCCGGATTGACAAGAGCTTGCACTCCTGCCTTGTCTGTAAGTTCTTTAACGATGTCAGACAAGGACTTGTTGCACCATGAGGCACAAGTCTGGTCAGACTCCAGTAGGAATGTTGACGAATATCCCGTCACTTTTATATTTCCGTGTGTTCCACCGGCACGATGAAGTCCTACCATGGTGGCGATGCCGATGAAAATAGTGCCGCCGAAGTCCATGATTACTTTTTTCCCAATCCAGTCCTTTGACACATTCGGTATTTCCACACCATAAATTTCTACGGCCTGGATATCCAGCGTTATCTCAAAATAGTGGTGCTCATTAATGCTCTGTTTGAGCATCAGTTGTACAAACGACGGCATGGGGATGCCGGCTATTTCCAATGTGACTTTTTTTTGTTCCAGCATGGCGGCATTATATTTGACGGTTTATATCCAAATTGCCAAAGCCGCCCGGCGGAAGTCCGTCGGACGGCCTGACAAATGTTTTGATTTTAGGATTTACCTATGTACGCCGATTTATTTCTTCGGCCAACGGTTGTCAAGAGCTGCGCTGCCGACAGTGATTTCTTCAGCGGAGAACGTGATGGTGATTGTCATAGGCACATCGTTGTTCGCGTCCAGAGTTTCCGAGTAGTGAACGATGTATGCGTTCTTGAACTGGATTTCCTTCATCTTGGCGTCCTCCTCCGTTTTCTTATAGATAATCTTACCTTCTACGGGTTTGAAAGCACTGTTCAGCATTGCCTCGATAACAGAAGTGTCTTCTGTTGATTCGATAGTTACTTTTACTCTACCGCCCAATACGCTTGAAGAGGGCATACCTTTAGAGTCCGTGTTACGACTGAACTCATAGTTTGAATAAAGGACGTCAAATTCCTTGTTGTTAAGTTCTAATGATGCTCTAAATGCCATAATTCGTTGGATTTAATGAGTTAAACTTAATTTTTACTGCGGTCTCTCCGTCCTTGCGCCCTAACCGGTATAGATGCAAAAAAGAGAAAACCTCAAAAACGATTTTTTGAAATTTCCTCTCAGCCTCCGGATGACTCAGTTTTATTGTGGGAAAAAGAGAAGAAAATAAAACATCATCTTTAATGTGAGCAAATATAAGTGCTTATCTTCATTTCTCCAAATTTTTTAGCGCGTTTTTTTGGCTGTTGTTTTCATTTTAACACGTTTTAAACAAATATTCGTGTATAAAGCCACTGTCCTATATACTTAGGAATGCACCCCGTTGATGATGTATCGCTATTAAATTGATTCCCAGTATTGTAATGGCACTTTCAGAAGGCGTTTCATCAGGGACGGACGTACCCGTCGGAACGAAAATTGCTGCCGGAATGCAGAAAAACGGTATCCACCGCATGAAAGCGGCAGATACCGTTGGCAGATTGACTATGTAGTCTGAATCTTTGCGTATATCCTAATTCTTGCGCCCATATCGGCAGATGAGCAATGAACTTAATACCAGGAGTGCAAGGGCAATCATCCATGTGTATATCTTCCGTTCCTTTTCCAAATGTTCGATGTCCGCCGCTTGTTGTTTGGAGCAAGTTGTCAGTATATTAATCTGGGATTGTTGTGCCTTGCAGATATCCATAAGTTCAGCATTAATCCGTTGCTGTGTTTCCAGCGAAGTTTGGATGTTCTTGAAGTTACGGTTGGTCGTATATGCGTCGCGGATATATCCGGGTGTGCTTACCTGTAACGACGGAACCTGTATGCTGTCCGGAAGGTATGTCAGTTCTGCATTATTGCGCCGCTCTGTTGCGAAGCTGTTGAACAGGAGTATGCCGACGAGTGTGCCACTAATCAGAAAGGCTATTAACGCTATGATGGCAAACATTGTGTTTGACGGTTTCGCAACAGGTTGTTGGTACTCTCGTTCAAGCCATGGATGATGGTTCATCGTGTGAGGTGGTATGGATGTTCCATACTCCACAGTCCGGACTTCGGCATTTTCTTCGGTCTCTTTTTTCTCAAGAGCCTTGCGTCTTGATATATCCATAAATTCGCGCTTGGCAATCTGGTATTTATCTGCTTGATAAATGACAAGGTCGTTTTTTACCAGCCAGTCAAGAACGTCCTTGACACTCCGTTCTGATACCTTGAGGTTGCTGATGCTCCAAAATATCTCTGCACAAGATACCCATATTGGTTTCTGGAGGCACTTCTGATACAAGATTTCAAGTATCTCTGCCTGTAGTTGTTCTCTTGTTGGTTCCATTTATTTACAGTATTAATTGTTTCGGAATAAAATAATATTTCTTGCCGGCTATGAATACGGGCCTGAAAAGGTTGCGTTGATACATATCTTCCAGTCTCTTCATCTTTGAAATCAGGGCTGTATAGCCACTGTTAAAGTCTGTCAGCTCAACCTTTCTTTTCTTCAGTTTCTTCACCTTTGTTGAATTTAAAAGGCTGTCATTGGCCATGACTCCCGTCTTATAATAGAAGATTTGAGCCAGATATGGATTTCTGGGCAATACTTTTCGATAGAAACTTCTGTTTATGCTTTTCTTTTGCCGCTTGAATTGCTTGCGAAGCACTCTTAGTTCCTTTTTCCCTATGTTATCTGAAAACTCCGGGAGCAGTCCCCTGTAGCTTTGCAGCAGCCCCATCACTTCCCTGTCATCGAGTAGATATCCATATTCGTATCCGTTCATTATACTGTCCGCTACGGAGGCCTTTATATAGTAGGTGTCATTCACGCTGTTTCTATCTATATTGTCAAGGCTCGTGCTGTCAGGATTTTCCGTATGATAGAATATATGCGTCAATTCGGATGTGGGACGGCTTCTTAGGACACCTATATTTCGCTCATAATCTTTAAGCGAGTGCAACAGTAGGCTGTCCGTCTCGATAGATTGCCGCAACACGGAATCCAAGGCTGTTTCCAAAGCGTTGCTTTCCAGCCTGTTTCGACCTTTAGGGAATAAGATTCCTCCTACCGTAAGGCTGTTGTATGGGGCATCATACAGGTATAAGTTGGCATCCGTAGCTTCTATGTTCTTGAACAGTTCCGTCTTTACCAGTCTGTTGTCTGCGATATAATTGGATATATGGTCTATGTATTTCGTAGAATGGTTGTCCAGAATGGATTTGGCCTGCAATAGGAAGTCCTGATACGCAGTGCCTGACGCTCTGTCTATCTGGGCAAACAGAAGCCTTGCCGGTTGGGTTGCCAGCCACGAGAGTTGTTGCTCGTGCAAGGATAAAGTTTGCTTTGACCCTAAAATGATGAATACATTGTTGCTGAAACGGCTTTCGTTATCATAGCAGGAGATTTGTTTGATAGCCCCGCCAAAATCGTAAAACGATGATTGTTCCTCCTGCTCGCTTTTTCGCTTGGAAGAAATGGATTGTTTGATATAGTCGAGCCAGGCTGAAAAGTCCTTGGTGGAAGCCAGATGTCTGTTTTCTCCGTTGTAGGATATGCAAGTTGCCGAGAATGTGTAGTCATATCCGGGCTTCATTTTCAGCTTTAGGTTCTGTAGCACATTGATATATGGGGATAGATAAGGTAGGTCGGTATCATTGAACAGCACATGTATGTTCACGCTTTTGTTTTCCGCTTCCATCTTTCGGACATCGGAAACCATGATGTCTCCGCCTTTGATATTGATAATCTTATTCCAGTTCTTGTCCCAGACGGATAGAGGATAGTTCAGCCGGATATTCCCATCCGTCATAGGTCCTGCTGGGTTTCCATCCAAGTTGAACAATATCGTACCCTGAATATTCGCATTATGTAGTGCCAACGTATCGGGATACATCAGGTTGACGGCACATAACAAAGAATCACGGTATCGTGAATAATCAACATGATACACTTCATTCTGGCCGACTTCTGCAAGAAGGTCAGCGGGAATCCATCCTAAAAAGCGTTTGGTACTGTCTGATAATGCAGGTGCATTGGAAATCAATGCGGATTTGCCGCTCTTGTCCAACTTGTATAGGTAAACAACTTCTCCGCTGACAACTACCGCATCCGTTGTTGTTTTCAGAAACGGCTCTCCGTATATTTTCAGGGTATCTCCATTGAAGAATTGATGGATATCGAACAGCTTGTTAATGCTGTTTATGCCTATACGGTACCTTATCGGCTGGTTGTTGCGGGGATTGATATAGGCATGGTCGTACATCAGTATATTTTCCGATGGTATCCACCCGGCATAATTGACTTTACGGGGTTCTTTAAAGTGCCTCTTGCTGTTATACAGGAAACCTATAATAGACTTGGGCTTGCCTGTAATGTCAGGGTCGGCCTGAACGAGTTTGTAGGTTCCGTTCTTTTCACCTACTATGTAATAGGGTGTACCAATCCCGTGTGAAGACCGCTTACGCTGGAAATACGGGTCTTCATAACTTTGATTTCCGGCCCTGTCCGAATAGACAATTCTGTTTGTCTTGCTTTTCTTTGTTTTGACAGGTGCTTCCGTTGATTCCGGATAATTGAATATATCCCTATCCATTATTTGTATTCTGTCGCGGATGGACACTTGGGCAGATACGTTGCACGCAAGAGTCATCATCACGGCCACAGAAAACAGATTTCGTATGAGATTCAGTTGTTTCATTTTTCAATATAACTTTGTGTCACATGGATGGACTTGACGCAATTCAAATCGTCAATCTTCACATCATCAATACTCACACGCTTTTTCCTGTTGCTCTCAAGAAAATGCAGCCCTTGGCAATAGCCGTTGAAGTCATTGTATTTTTCATCATTGATGATGACTACTACCTGGTCTGCATCAATGCAAAAATATTTTTTACGGATATAATTTGTATGTTCGTAATAGACCGACTTTTGTGAGACTTTGGCGTCAGCTATGGCTTGCAGGTGTTTTTTTATATCATTCTGTACCAGTGCCAACGAATCTACCGTGACCAGTTCCTCTGCTTTTTCAAAGCGTGGGAGAATGGTTATACGGTGCTTCACCGGATATTTCGTCGTATTGGTTTGTAATGAGATGGTGTATTCTCCCGGAATATCATACGAATATACGACTTGCTGTTCGTATGCGTCCACAGTACCGCTTTCGCCAAATTCCCATAGCCATGTGTCCATGCCATAGCCTTCTGCCGAAAAGACCAGCTCTTCGCCTTGATAACCCTCTGACACTCCATTTATACGGGGTATGGAATCAATGGCTTCATGCTCCAGTCCTGAGATAACCTTGATATACTTGTTTACGGAGTGTTTTCCGTCTATTTTCAAAGTAATAAGATATTTGCCGGCCTTACGATAAGTGTATGACACATCCGTATTTCTCATCAGCGTATCACCGTTTCCCATTTCCCAAATGAGCCGCTTGCCTTTAATTGCTGCCGTATCGTTGACTAACAGCTCCAACCGCTCATTGACCTCATAATGAAAATTATCATTGGTGTCATACACATAAAAGTCAATATTGGCAAGGTGCGACTTCGAAGGCAGGAACAAGAACAAAAGGATACCTGCCATGGCAACCAGTCCCAATATGATGATTGTTATAGTTTTCTTATTATCCATCGCGAATGTTTTATAAATTGGCTTTACATTCTTCCAAATCCCGTTCAATCAGTGCGTTGTTGTGTACCAGACTGTTCAATTCCTCTTTTATGTCGAATTGGCATTTAAGCACTCTGGAGGACAACACGCCGAAAAGGAATTTCGTATTCATATTGTTTTCCTTGTATATATGCTGCAATTGGTAAATCCCATCCTTTACTTCGTCCATCTTTTGTACCTGATGGATGTTGAAGTCCAAAGAGTCGATTTCATTCCAGATGTTCTGCGCCTGCTGCATATGTGTATGCTGGATTTCAAAAATGCGCTCGGAATGGTTGATGTCGTTTATCAGTTCCGAACTGTCCTCTGTCGGTACGTCGAGTATATACCGGCAAAGTATGATATAAATTGCAGCTACTGAGAAAATCAGCAGCAGGAGAAAACGGATGTTTCCCCATAGCACTTCGTCTTTTGTCATGGCTTCGTCAGTTTATTCTTGGTTAATTCCTGATATTTGATTCTACACTTTTCAAGTTGCTCCATGTTGCTTTCACGCTGTTTGCTTTCGCGGTCAAGGTCATCCATGGATGACTGGATGACACGAATCTGTTCAAGCATGGCTTTATACACTTCGTACTTGCTTTTATCGGCCTGCATCGCAATGTCATTTTCCATCAATAACCGTTTTTTGGTTATCAGTTTTTGCATATGCTTGTGTTCACTCGAATTTCGCCGCTTGGTCTTCAGATTGTTCAGGTCCCGGAACAATTCTTCTATCTGGAAGTTAAGTTCTGCCTGTTTCTTGAACACATTGTCATATTCGGCCTTCTTGCTTTCAAGAAGGGATATTCCCTTTTGTGCAGTCACAATCGTTACGACACCTCCGGTTGTGGTAACAATCAGTGCGATAGCGAATACCAAAGTAAATCGGAGTTTCGCTTTCAAACGAGCTTTTTTGTTTTCTGCTTCCATACTTGCTATGATTTAATCGCTCAACCTATAAACGACCATGACCGTTTCTTTTGAGCTTCTATTGTTTCGTGACTTTCGTCTCCTACTATAATATTCTCGCGAACCATTCCGATGTATTCCAGTTCACTCATTTTGTGGAACATATTGCTGAGCAGTGTCACAAGTGCCCCTGCCGTCTGCAATGATTGGTTTATATTGGTATGGTCATACATAAGTTTGGTTACGCTCTCTATCTTCGTGATAAATTCAGAGGGCGTGACATTGGTCCACTCATAGAAGTATTGGAGCAATTGTTCTCTTTCCGTTTCGGAAAGGCTTTGAAGAGCGGAGTTCAGACCGTTTGCAAGCTCATTCACGGCCTGCACAAGATATATCGGCGGTTGCTCTAAGGCAATTTGCTCGATAAAGAAGATTCTTGAGTTGTAAAAGGCAGAGAAAGCCTTACACAGTTCAAATGTGTTGTTGGCAAGCGTATCTCTACGCTTGTCGGCAACATTCCTGCTGTAAATGAGTTTCACGTCTTCTTTTATCGACTGTAGGGTACGTGCCAATTGGGAAATGAATGTTTTAATTCCATCGTGGCAAGCGGAATGTTGTACTGGTGGAATATATTGATGATTGATTTTATAGGTATTCCCTTGTCTGCATACCTCTGCTACCAGCAAAAAATTTTGGCTGTAGAACGATTTGTTGACTTGGTTCTTGGGGACGATATGGAGTTTTATGCTCGGCAAGACATACGGGTGATGTAAGGGCACCTCTTCCGGGTCCGGTTCACCGACAGGTATCAAGTGATACGGATCTACGGATATTAGTACCATATACTCGCTGTCTTCGGCTTGCAGGCCGGATTCTGAAATGGTTGCACTGGGTTTCTCATCCCCGTATAAACCGTCGTAATAAACGATGGGCAGACCGCCTTTGGTGATTGCGTTGCAGCTTTTCAGGCGGACACAGAGAGTGGACATGGTATCACCTGAAATCTCAATTTCAAGATTGTCACCTATCCCTTCAAGAGCCTCTCCAAGGCCATAGTTATAACTGGTCAGGCTCCTTCCTGCTTCGCGGTTGAGAGCTTCCGTTTGGCTATACTGGTTTGCAAAGAAATGCTTGCTGGTCAGCTTCAGACCATTGACCCAGTTTACAGGCAAATATGTTAGTGTTTTCATATATTATGATGTTTTTGTTTCTACTTGTACTCGCCGGATATATATCGTTTGGTTATTCTTAATCTTATTGCCCTCACTGGTCAGAGTGGGGTCAAGTATTCTTATGAACAACGGGAAGTTGAACCATTTTGAGGTATAGAACATCCATCCGATTTGCATATCTTCCTTTTCTGTTTCAATCTTGTTTTGGGGGAAACGCCTGTTTTGGTCTTCGATAACCCAATTGAACCAGTTTCCAAGAGATATTTCATTGGGCAGTCGGACAACCAGCGAAGCGTATGTCGGGTCTTTTATATTCCGTTTAATCTTGACTTTGACCGTTCGGAAACCGAAGTTGTCTATGTTGTCCCAATATTTCCGGTCAAAGGTTCCATAGCTCAATTCCCATGGGGTGTATATCGGATGCGGGATGTCCAGGAACAGGGTTCTGCTGTACATAATCAGATACGGGATTGCAAACCACAGGACATTTGTTGTGTTCCATAGCGAATAAGGCAGCTTGCTTATCAGTTCAAACAGTAGATAGTAGCACCATCCGCCTAAAGCGCATATCGTGATTAGAGTGAGAATGACCGCTGTTCGGGAACTGCCAATACCGATTGCTCCGAACAAATCGGAGATTGACAGTTTGCAGAACAATGCCCCAAGGAGGATATAGGACAGTATCGTGAATGTCAAGCCTCCCCAGACGTATTCGTTTTTTAGGAAACCGAACAGGCTGGGTAAAGCGACGGCAATGGAAGCCAGAAGAATGAATATGATTAATTTCTTCAGGCTAAGTTTGCTCTTGATCGTTTTTATTCCGGTCAAGACAAATATCATCACGGCTACAAATAATGGGGCCAATAAATAACGTGCAAAGAAATATAGCAATATCTTCATATTATTAGATTTTTCATAAGTTCATATTATATCCTAATCGGTTTTCTCCGAGTATAAAATCCGTTTCTCCACATACCAGATAATCAACTTCGATATTTCTTGTTGAAAGGATGAAAAATTCAAGTATCCGGTGGACATTGGATAGATGCGTTTTTACCTCCTCATAGTCATCTGTCGGAGTATCAAGGATGATTGTCGCTGTCAAATCATCGGTTTCACTTATCATTAGACCATTAAGGCCTAATGTCTGTCCGATACATCCGGAACCGACTGAAAGGTAAACCGTTTCATCAATCTCATGGACTTCCAGTCGCAGTTTCACCTTCAATCCCAAAACGATAAGGAACAGTTGCTCGATAGCGGGCAGGTTCTCTTTATACCGTTCTGCATTGCAGAGGAATAGGAACAGCTTATATTTCTGATGGGGAGTAATGGATAGCTCGACATTTTCCATTACTTCAATCATCTTGATGAAGTTTTTCTTGGAGTCCGGGTCGGAAAAGAAATTCAGATGGCGGTTATTGATACGGACCTTTTCTTTGAAAAATTCAGTATCAAAGGGTGCAAAGAATTGAATCAGCTCTTTGTCCTGTTTTTCATTGGCTCGGATGGCTTCGACTATCTCCTTATTGCTCATGCCCGGTGTGCTAAGCACCAAGGGATGAAATAGTAATTCCGGCAATTGATGGTAGATGCTGTTTCTTGCCAGATTCAGCAATATATATTCTTTGCCGGCATTTGTCGTTGCGACATGCTGTTCCGAAACGCTTAATACATCTCTGGATTTCACACGACTGTTCATACCATGGCAATTAACCATAGTATGGTCCAACAGCCGCCGGTCAAGAATAAATTGGAGTTCATCATAAAAGATTTCTGCGACGAAATTTATTGCCTGACTTCGTTGGATGCTTTCCAAGGGTTTCTTTTGCGCTAACATTGTTCCCATATCAGTTCTCCGTTTCGATAGTTTATGACGATGTTGTCACCCGGCCTGATTTGCTCAGAGACAATCAGACGAGATACGGACTTCTTGATATAAGTTCTTATGACTCCTGCAATCGGACGTGCGCCGTATTTTGGAGAATACCCTTTGTTTGCCAGATGTTGCAATGCTTCATCCGACAAATTCAACTGGATGTTTTTCTGTTTCATCAGTTGTTCTTGCAATCTTCCAAAATGGAGGTTGAATATCTGTTTGGCGACATTTTCATCTATTGGAGCAAACGGAACCACCTCGGTGAGACGTCCCAAAAACTCAGGTCGGAAATACTGTGCCATAACCTCGATGAGCTTTCCGGAATCAGGAGTATGCCCGGATTGTATTTGTTCCACAATCCACTGGCTTCCGATATTGGAAGTGAAAATGATTATAGAATTAGAGAAATCTCCTTCCCGGCCCAGTTTATCATGTATTTTGCCTTCATCCATCATTTGCAGGAAAACATCATAAACACTGCTATGGGCTTTCTCAATCTCATCGAACAATACTACCGAATAAGGTTTCTGCCTGATTTGAGTGACCAGCAGACCACCTTCCTCATATCCTACATATCCCGGAGGTGCACCATACAGCAATGCAGCCGAATGTTCTTCCTTGAACTCAGACATGTCAAATCTGATCATGGCTGATTCGTCATCAAACAGTAACTCGGCCAGTGATTTTGTGAGTTCTGTTTTTCCCGTTCCGGTAGGACCAAGGAAGAAGAATGAACCTATAGGTTTCTTGGGGTCGCTCAGTCCGCTGCGTGATTCTATAATGGCATCTGATAAAGTCGTAATAGCCCGGTCCTGTCCTTTGACCCGTTCTTGCAATTTACTCTCGATGCTCAAAAGCCGGTCCTTCTCGCGGGCTTGTATCTTTCCGATAGGTATATTGGTGCATTCCGCTACAATCGCTTCTATTTCCGAAGGGCGTATCTCTTCAATGGACTGGTCGGATAGCATCTTTAGCTCTTTGATGATACCTGACAAACGTCCTGCTTTTATCGTAATATCATCTTCTTTGTCCCACACATAGTTGTCTGACAGTTTGGTAGTCAACACGACACTGATTTTGCTGAACACAGAGCGGTACAGCAAGTACAGTGGTCCTTCAGATATTTTTTCGTCGAGACTCCTTATTTTCTCAAAATCCGTTTCCAAATCAGATATACTGGTTCGTGCGTTCTTATTGCATAGCCGGACGGCAGCGGCGGTTCGGTCAAGCAGGTCGATGGCGGCAGATGGCAGGCTTCGCTCCTTAAAATATCGTTTGGAGAGTGCGATTGAGTCTTTAATACACGCATCTGAGATTCTCAGTTCGTAATAGTTTTCAATTCTTTTTTTATGTAATTGTATGGCACTTTCCAGTGTAGTCGTATCCAGTTCTTCAATCTTTATGATGTCAAGCCGCCCTTCTATCGGATGCTTTTCGATATTCTTCCGGTAAGAGTCGTTCGTGAGTGTGAGAACAAGATTTGCGGCTCCCTCGCTGATTTGCGCACTTAATATGTTGACAAGCGTGGATGCCTTGCCTGATGCGCTGTTCTCCAAAAGGACCTGTAAATCATCAATCACCAGCACAGCTTGTTCCAGTTGGTTGAGCTTGTGCATCAGATTGACAACTTTTTGTGCTATCTCCGTTTCAGACGAGGTTGATGCGAGCAATTTTGCCGTATTGAGTCCGACAATAGATATTTGCTTTAACATCTCGTCTTCATTCTCACAAATATCTTTGACAAAGGCGTTGATGATAGAACTCTTTCCGATACCGGATTCACCGACAATCAGTATCCCCTTGTTCTCTGAGCGTTCGAGGCATTCTAAAATAGTACGGACCTCTTTTTCCCTACCGACGACGAAGCCACCGGCATTGATGGTTTCTTGGTTTTTCAGGTTGTCGGCATAAGGAACGCTTGCTGTTATCTGCATTTCCTCTCCCTGGTAAGAATACAACGGGGTAAGGGCATTGTAGTGGGACAATATGTCATTTTCCGAAATATCCAGCATCTCTATCTGCTGATGCGAATACACGACACCTTCACGTAATATGGCGGTAAACACACAGATGGAGTCTATGGAATCCGCTCCTAATTTAATTTTAGAGCGTTCGGACTCATCCAAGACCTTTGACAGTTCTTCGTCAGGTTCCACTTCTTCTGTGGAAGTGCCACTGGACCTATACATTTCGCGGTGGGTGTCAAACCATTCCATTATGTAGCCGACATCCTTCTGCATCGAGGATAAGATTTCTTTTAGGCCCGTGTTTTCTGCAAACATGGCCATGACAAGATGTGACACGCCGAACGTGTTATGCTTGTCTTGAAGTGCCATTCCTCTTGCTATCTTAAGGGCAGACACCAAACTTGGACTATAATTGCTATCATTCATACGAATTTGATTTTATAGTTTGAATTACATACAGAGCGTTCAGTCAAATCTTTTTCAAGATAATGGGCCAATTCTTCCAGATTGGGAATTTCATCTTTATCAAATTGTCCAAGTTTTATCTTGACCTCTGTCACTCTGATTAATCCTTTTTTGCTGTCAGGAGATATAGCCACGCCATTACCGACTTCGACTGATTCAACATATTTTCCCAGCTTGTGCAACAGGTAGCTTTTGATGTCTTCTTTAGATATAATCCGTTCCCGGGACAACAGACCGTACCTTAAACTATTTATAAGTTCCTGTTCGCCATCATGCGTTGTTCCTCCTTGCATACAAGTGCGCAACATGATGCCCGAAGCATCATATTTTTCTATATTGAATTGTTGTATCAGTGTGTGTGCGTTGAAACCGTTCGCCAGAGATCCGGAAGTTACCCAATATTTTATCTCCGCATTGGTCGCATCTTTTTGGGGGACACTTAAAACAAAGGCCTTTATTTTGTTATCTCCTTTTAGTGTGGCCTCCAATCCTTTCTCTATATCATTTATCTTGTTGAACAACTCTTTGAGCTGCGTCGAAAGTGCATCCGGATTCATTGAAGCGAAAGCACTCCCGTCTTCTTTCATTAATTGTAATACTTTTGAAATTAATGAGCGGGCACTGTCCGAATCAAATCGTTCAAGGTCGCCAAAATACAGGCTGAATATACCTGTCGGATTTTCTTCATACTGGTTCAGCCGGTTTACATATTCTCGGCCTTTGTTGTCTTGGAATGAGCGTATGTTCAAGAATTGTGTACGGCTCGGACATTTCAGGGGGATAATCCGTCCGGTGGAACGGAAATTATGCTGTTTGTAAACGATTTGTCTGTTTACAACCGGAAATGTGTTCAAATATACTTCCAGATTTTCAAGACTTTCTTTCGTGAATATTTCCGGAAAGGCTATCTTGACCCAAAAGAGACTCTCAGAGTCATCAGGGACCTCACAGTCGGACGCATAACCGGGAAACATTTCTCGGTAGGTATGTTTCTCTTTGGAAGCGTCTCTTATATTCACATTAAAATATAGGTCACTATAAAAATCTCGGATTTCATCAAAGTAGTGCGCATTACTATATGGATCTTCAACATGAAGGCCTGTTTTTGTATTCAGCCGGTTTCCAGTGCAATCATAGAAGAAAGCCATATTCATAAACGGAAGCAGCCCCATGTCGGAAGGTTTGATGCAAAACATTACAGAGTCCATTTTTTGCAGGACTTCTTTAGACACATCCATCCCGACCCAGACGCAATAATCCGCTATCCGGTTTTTAGGGTCAAGGAAGCGTGTTGGAGTGCTAAAGCTATCGGTTGAATGCCTTATGCTATCGTTATATACGATTGCTCTGACTTTTGCGTCAACCAGTTTATAGGAAAACAAAGGGGTTATAAAGACTTGAATATCCCCTTTGCCAAATATGTTCTTCTCTGCATAAAAATGATCTTCGGCATCAAGCTCGCAACATTCCCCATGATTGGGGGTAATAGTCATAAGCGCATGGGCCGGCTTTGGCAGCGACCATTTGTTTCCTATGAGTATTCTGGACAGACGGTGAAGTATCCGTGAGTCGGACTGCTCTATTTCTTGATGCAGTTTGTTGGACTCATGGGCAAAAACTTCAAGCAGCAAATCTATCACGGGGTCCATATCGCGTATATCGGATACACCCCAGAACTCCATAGCCTGCTTTAATATTCGTTCCTTTATTGCAATTTGTTTCTTGTCTGCCATAGTTCGATTATTGTGATAAAGGGCTTATATATAATGAGGTATTGAAACTGAATTTCTCGTTGGTTCTATCCATTGTTCCGGTCACGGTTATTTGTGCCTTTCTTCGGATATGAGATGCCTTATCTATATTTTCTTCTTCTATTTCCAAAAGGGTGACGTTCACATCTACATTCCGTAGCCTCTTTTCATATTTCTCTATCGTTTTTATTAAGGAGTTCTTCACTCCTTCCTCCCAATCGCTGATTTTCACAAGTTGGTTGAACTCAAGGTCCCATATCATGGAACCAAAGTCTTCTCGCCCGATAACTTCCCCATGATGAGAAAGAATCAGTAGCATGATGTGTTGGGCTATCGATTCCTGATAGGAACACCTTTGCAATTTTTTGGCGACAGCCGATTGCAATTGTAATGGCATTTTCAGGTAAGTCATACTATTCTTCTCTTTATTCTATTTCGCAAATATACTATTTTCCTCATTAGATGCCAATAAAATACCCCTAAAAATTTGACGGTTTCAGAAATAATTCATATATTGCGCACGGTCATAAAACCAAGAGAGAGCTATAAAAAAAGTATGATATTAAAAAGTAAATGCTATGGCAATCTACAATTATGGAATTGGAGGCAACGAAGTAAAAGTCGATGCGAACGAATCCATCGCGGAAATCCCCTCCAACCGAACTTTGATAGTTCAAAAACTGACAGATGAAGCTCCTGCGGCTCCGGAAAGTGTGTATGGTTTGGAAACCATTGAAGATGTGTTCCAACGTTTTGAACCGACAGTTGACTTACGCCACGTGGATGCGGAAGGCAATGAAGTCAAGGAAATCATGACATTCACCGGACTCGGAGACTTCGGGGCCAAGAAGATTAAAGAGAAAAGTGATTTCTTGAGTAAACTTGACATTGAGAAAGAGCAGGGTGTCCGAATAACTCGCCAGCTTACTTCCAACCGCGCTTTACAGAAAGCACTTGAAAACCCGGAAGTCAAAAATGCCATTATGGACGTGATTGAATCATCAATCGAGGAGATTCTGGCAAATCAAAAGAAAGTAGAACTTTAATCTTTTACTAAGATGAAGCAGGAAACTCAACAACAGACAGCCAGTACGACAACCTCACAGAAAGTCGTATCACAACAGGCGCAAAAGTCATCTGCATCGGCAATAGACAAGCTCAAAGAATTTGGTGGCTTCGCTTTTCTTGAAAATATCATAGATGGATATTCCAATCTTAATCCGGCACGAAAGGCCCGTCGCAACATCTTCCTCACAGATGAACAGTGGGAAAATGAACGTAAGGCCTTGGTGAATCGCTTAAGCGTATGGCTCAAACTCCTGCGTGAGAATGATACTGCCGAACAAATGCGGGACAAGGCCAAGGAAACCGCAGAAAATGCCGAGAACCTTCTTAATCATAACTTGAAGAATGCTCTTGCCAGAACACGGGAACTCGAAAGCGCATACCGCACTATTGCGCTCTTTTATAAGAACACGGAAAGTGATAAGGTGAAGAATGTCACCATTGTCAATGCGACCATGGAGCAGCTTCAGGATTTGGACAATACCATTTTTGCTGACCACATCAGCAATGAACTCAAACAGAATTTTGACCGTCTTGACCTGCGTCGCAACTACTCGTTGCTTGTCGTTCCCGGATATATAGGTTCAAATGCCATTTTGGACAAATGGTCCAAGATTGCATACGAGAACAAGGCTTTTCTTGTTACAGACTTCCAAAACCTTGAAACTCCGGACGATGTAGTAGATATATTCTTCAATGCCAATCATACGGGTGGAGATGTATTCAAATCGAATACTATAATGACCTGTAACTGGTTGCTTGGTCGTCAAAGAGAGGAAAGCGTTGGAGAAGAAGAAAACCTTTATATTCCGCCATCTTCTTCACTTGCCGGGAAAATATACAAAACCTTAATGTCTCAGGTAGTAGCCGGTAAGAAATTTGGTGGACTTAATGAAGTAGAAAGTGTACGCTTCGACCTTCGCAAGAGTGAGATTTCCGAACTTGAACGTATGGGTCTTGTGCCGATGGTGAACGAGTACAGCAAGGTTATGGCTTTCTCTGCCAAGACATTATTTAATGGAGATAACCTTGGCTTGCAGACCTACTCCGTAGTTCGTGTATTCGACTATATAACGAAAGTACTGATTGACTTCCTGAACCGTCGGGCATTTGAGAATTGGACTACTCGCACGGAAGCTGATTTACGTGGTCAGGTTGTGAAATTCCTCGATAGTGTAATGGGACCGAACAAGCTCATCGAACGCTTCAAGGTTATGAAGATTGAACAAGACCCGAATCAGAAAGACC
>ERZ857922.1304-NODE-1304-length-31640-cov-20.476365_pt1 | contig 31640 bp, 30 predicted proteins | sample MGYA00519579_ERZ857922 | MGnify/ENA primary metagenome ERZ857922 (study PRJEB31778, sample SAMEA3449375) | human gut metagenome | biome: human gut; feature: human-associated habitat; material: faeces | place: United Kingdom | collected 2010/2012 ... | reverse complement strand
GCTTTTGCATCGCCTCCAGGCGGGCAGCAAATCCGGTCTTTTTCATTTGTTTCGGGTCTTTCTTTTTCGCTTCAAGAATAGACAATAATTTGACCTCGTCGGTCGTTCTACGAAGCAGAATCATAGTCCCCACACTAATCAGCGTTGACACGAAGTAGTAATAGTTCAAACCTGACGGATAGTCGTTCAAGACGAACAAGAACATAATCGGCATCAGATACATCATCCATTTCATAGCTGCCATTTGTGGCTGCGCTCCGGTATCCTGCATAGACATTGTGTACTTTGTGTTCAGGATATTGGTCACCGTCATCAGCAAGCAGAACAAGCTAAGATGGTTACCCAGGAACGGAATATGGAACGGGAACGTGATGAACGCATCATAAGTAGAAAGGTCGTCCGCCCACAAGAAGCTCTGTTGACGCAGCTCGATAGCACTCGGCACGAACATAAACAAAGCCATCAGGATAGGGAACTGCAATAACATCGGCAGACAGCCGCCCATCGGGCTTACCCCGTACTGGCTGTAAAGGCCCATCACCTCCTGCTGTTTCTTCATTGCATCTTCCTGCTTCGGGTATTTCTTGTTGATTTCGTCAATTTTCGGTTTCAATACACGCATCTTGGCAGAAGACATATATGTTTTCCAGGTAGCCGGATAAACCAGCACTTTTACCATAATAGTCAGAATCAACAGAACGATACCCATGCTCAATCCCCAACCGGACAACCAGTCGAATACGTTGATCGTGATAAACTGGTTAATCCAGCGAATCAACGGCCAACCCAAGTAAACCAGTCGGTGAAGCTCCCATTTCTCGTCACGGCCTTTATCCAACGCTTTCAACGTCTTGAAGTGGTTCGGACCGAAGTAGAAATACATCTCTGTCGGTTCCTTACCTGACGGATCAAAGAAAGTATTCATTTCAGCAGAATAATCTTTGATATATCCGCTTCCCTGTTGTTCCATTTTTGACTTAACGGAAACCTTGTCAAAATCCTGTTCAGCGATAAATACAGACGAGAAGAACTGATTCTTGAAAGCTACCCAATCAATGCGTCCCGGCAAATCCTGACTGTCATCTTTGGCAGCAGACAAGTTGTCTACATTGTCACCTGTTACTTTATAAGTCAGTTCCGACAGACGATTCTCATAAGTGAATCCTTTTTCCAGTTGGCGGGCACGTTGTGACCAGTCGATGTCCACATACTTAGTGCTTGCCAACTTGTCTTCCATGCCTGTCGCTTTGATTTCAAAGTTCATCAGGTAGCTATCCGGTTTCAGTGTATAGATGAAATCGATATAGCTTGCGCTATCCGCAGCCAGACGCATTGTAACACTACTGTCCGTCTTGTTCACCGCTTCAAAGAAATAATCTTTGGTCTGGATGGCTCCTGCTTTGTTGTAGAAGTTGAAGTTCATCGAAGCATCGTCACCGTCGAACAACATGACCGGCGTCTTTTTGTCCTGTGCCATATAATCTTTCAGCATGGCTGAATAGACACGTCCGCCTTTGGTTGTGAAAGTGATTTCCGCTACATTATTCCGGATGCTGATTTTAGAGTCGGTTCCATGCAAGGCATTGAAAAACAAAGCAGAAGAATCGGCAGCCGTTGCCACCTCTTTTTGGCTGTTAGCCAGTGCAGCTTCCGTTTTAGCCTTCAACGCTTCCTCCTGCTGCTGTACCACGGCAATAGAATCGTAGTATTTCTTTTGTGCAGCTATCTGTTCCTCGCTTGGACGGCTCAAAAAACTGAATCCTACCAATAATATACCTATCAGAACGAGACCTGTGATGGTGTTTTTATCCATTCTTATTTTAATTACAAATTATATAAATTACAAACTACCGGTTGTTTACCACGTATCGTTAGCCGTTCACCGTTGCTTTTTCGTTTTCGATGGCAGCTTTCACAAAGGCGACGAACAACGGATGAGGGTTCAGTACCGTACTACCATATTCCGGATGGAACTGTGTGCCGACAAACCATTTCAAAGCCGGGATTTCAACAATTTCTACCAGATCCGATTCCGGGTTGATACCTACACATTTCATGCCGGCAGCTTCATATCGGTCTTTATAATCATTGTTGAACTCATAGCGATGACGGTGACGTTCTTGAATATGTTCCTGTCCGTAAGCCTGATATGCTTTAGAACCTTTCTGCAAAACACATTCGTAAGCACCCAGACGCATGGTACCACCCATGTTGGTGATTGCCTTCTGTTCTTCCATGATATCAATCACGTTATGCGGAGTTTTTTCATCCATTTCACGTGAGTTGGCATCAGCGTATCCCAGTACGTTGCGGGCAAACTCGATAGCAATACATTGCATACCCAGACAAATACCAAAAGTCGGGATGTCATGTGTACGTGTATATTTGATAGCGACAAACTTGCCGTCGATACCCCGTTGACCGAATCCCGGACCAATCATTACACCCGCCATACCTTTCAGAGCTTCACATACATTTTCGTCTGTCAGCTTCTCGCTGTTTACGAAATGAACTTCCACTTTGCGGTCATTGTACGTTCCTGCCTGTGATAAAGCCTCACGGATAGACTTATAAGCATCTTGCAAGTCATATTTTCCAACCAGTGCAATATTGATCGGATCTTTTGTCTCTGCGGCGTGACGGCGTTCCAGGAACTTACGCCATGGGCCGAGTCCCGGAGTTTCTCCTACCGGCAGTCCCATCTTTTCGAGGATAGTGCTGTCCAGTCCTTGTGCCTGCATCAGGATAGGTACTTCGTAGATTGTTTCCGCGTCGATAGACTGCACAACAGCTTTATCGTCTACATTACAGAATTGTGCCACTTTCTTACGCAATCCGTCACTTAGCGGATGCTCGGCACGCAGAACCAGTACATCCGGCTGAATACCCACACTTTGGAGTTCCTTTACAGAATGTTGCGTCGGTTTTGTTTTCAATTCTCCGGCAGCAGCAAGATAAGGAACATAAGTCAAGTGTACGCAAAGAGCGTTCTTACCGAGTTCCCATTTCAACTGACGGATACTTTCGAGGTAGGGGAGTGATTCGATGTCACCTACCGTACCACCGATTTCAGTAATCACAAAATCAAACTTGTATTTATTACCAAGCAGTTTAACATTCCGTTTGATCTCGTCTGTGATGTGAGGAATCACTTGGATGGTTTTACCCAGATAGTCTCCACGGCGTTCCTTGTCAATGACGCTCTTGTAGATACGTCCCGTAGTAATGTTGTTCGCCTTTGTCGTTTGTATTCCCAGGAATCTCTCATAGTGTCCCAGATCGAGGTCGGCTTCGTGTCCGTCTACGGTTACATAGCACTCCCCGTGCTCATAAGGATTTAATGTTCCCGGGTCGATGTTAATATACGGGTCAAACTTCTGGATGGTTACATTATAACCTCTTGCTTGCAGCAACTTACCGATGGATGATGAGATGATCCCTTTTCCTAAAGAAGAGGCAACACCACCGGTGACGAAAATATACTTTGTTTCTCCCACAGCTATAACTGTTTTAATAATTGTTACTTAGTAGTATTCTTACGAACTTAAAAAGCGCAAAATTATAAAAAAAAGGGGAAGATTGCAGACTTTCGTCTCTACAATTTTATTAAAAAATGCAATTTTGAAAGAATCCTATGATTTCTAAACAAAATAATGTAGCTTTGCAGCCTAAACCATAGACAAATATGATGAGAATTACTACTTTATGTTCAGCGTTTATCCTGTCAATCTTATCGTTATCGCTTTTTGCACAGGAGCCTGTCGAATCCGCTTTACTTCCGACTGACTCTCTGCAGCCTGCTCCTGCAGCGATCAAACCTGCCAAAACGGTTAAATCTTCAACAGTGGTGGCAAAAGCCAGAGTCGTGAGGGCAGATACCCTTTCTGCAGAACTTCAGAAATATTTGATGCTAAAACTTAATCTGTCTGGTCCGACTCCGAAACTGGATACCGTTTCTTATTTATATAATAAGTATGTTGCACAATTAGATTATTTGAACGACTTGTCCGTTCCGCCACGTTATATTCCGTCTGATCCCGATTATTTCCGCTTATTTACACCTGTGGCGTATTATTATGCCCCGATGGCGCAATATTCGAAATTGGAATGGAAACCCATACAATTGGATGCTACTCCTCAACTGACAACAGAACTTCTGCCATACGATACCTTGGCATTTACCAAAACCCAGCGTGCCGGTAAAATAGTGAACAGTGCGTTGATGGATCTGTATCTGGCACATCCGGATTTGGTTGTAACTACAGAAGATCGCATCATGAGCCGTGATGTGTTCCGTCACGATGTGAAGCCGAAAATATCTCCGAAAGCAACTGTTGTTCATCTGTTTCAACCGGAAAATATGGATGATAATGTAGGAAAGGCCAATATGAAGATTAGTCGACCTAACTGGTGGGTTACGGGAGGTAACGGGTCGTTGCAGATCAGCCAGAACCACCTGTCGGACAACTGGTATAAGGGAGGGGAAAGCAACTTTTCCGGATTAGCGACTTTTCAGGTTTTTGCCAACTATAATGACAATGAAAAAGTACTGTTTGAAAACCAGTTGGAAGCTAAAGTCGGTATGACTTCCACTCCGTCAGATGAATACCATAAATATCTTTTTAATACCGACCAATTTCGCTTGTATAATAAATTAGGTCTGAGAGCTTTCAAGAACTGGTATTATACCATTTCTTCCGAGTTCAAGACGCAGTTCTTTAATGGTTATAAAGCTAATAGTGAAGAATTGGTTTCGGCTTTCATGTCTCCGGCAGATTTGGCGGTCAGTGTCGGTATGGACTACAAACTGACTAAGAAGAAATTTAATCTTTCCGTGTTTATGGCACCGTTAACTTATAATTTACGTTATATTGGTAGCTCGGAAGTGGATGAAACAAAATTCGGTTTGGACAAAGGCAAATGTTCTAAAAATGACTTCGGTTCCCAGCTGCAATCGACATTCAACTGGACCATCATCTCTGCAGTGACTTTAGAATCCCGTCTCAATTGTCTGACCAACTACCATTGGGCACGTATAGAGTGGGAGAATACATTCAATTTTGTGTTGAACCGTTATCTTTCTACTAAGCTCTATATACATACCCGTTTTGACGACAGTTCGAAACCGACTGAAGGAGACAGCTTCTTCCAGTTGAAAGAATTGCTTAGTTTCGGTATTAATTATAAATGGTAAGTAGATCGAAAGAAATAGAAATCAGGCGCGGAACTTCCGCGCCTGATTTGTTTAGGGATGTTGTATAGAATATGGGTGGTAAAATAGAACCAATGTGATAGAGATTTTTTCATGTTCAAGATAGTCTTAACTGTGTATTTCTATTTGTGTGGAAAAATAAAGCATTTTTCTTGTTTATTATTTATAATTTTATCTATCTTTGCCACCGAATTCAATCCATTGCCTAAAAGGTGATGGAAAATGAGGGGTAAAAATACATGATCATTAAGAAAAATGACGATCAAAGAACTCTGCCAACAGATGTGATTGGCAGCAGCGTAGCGCGCTCAAAACGTTGGTTAGTGGCCATTGTGCGCATCTGTCACGAGAAAAAAACGAGTGAGCGGCTTACGAAAATGGGGATCGAAAATTTCCTTCCAATTCAACAAGAAGTCCATCAATGGAGCGACCGTCGTAAGGTTGTCGACCGGGTACTACTTCCGATGATGATTTTTGTTCACGTTGATCTGCAAGAACAAAAAGAAGTCCTGACTTTATCTTCTATCAGCCGTTATATGGTATTACGTGGGGAGAGTACTCCGGCTGTTATTCCTGACCAACAAATGTTGCGATTCAAGTTTATGCTCGATTACTCGGATGAGACGATCAGCATGAGTACATCGCCATTAGCTCCGGGAGAAAAAATACGGGTAATCAAAGGACCATTGGCAGGACTGGAAGGGGAATTAGTGAATGTAAATGGGAAATCGAAAGTCGCTGTCCGATTAACGATGTTGGGGTGCGCATGTGTAGATATACCGGTGGGGTGTGTAGAACCGGTATCTGAAAATGGGGATTTACGTGATTGAGTAATCAATCTATTTTTAGGGGTATGGGGATTTTACTGCAAAAATGTAATGAAAGCCTGCAAAACTGCAGGTAGTCTTATCTGACATCGGTAACAAACATTGGATATATTTATCGATGACCTCTCTCAAAAAAAATGAAAAATCCATGAAAGTATTATGAATTATATCTTGTAAAGGATATAGTGGAAAGACGTATGTACGTATCGCCCCTCTTGTACTGATAGTAATTAATCAGATAAATCAATTTTTCGAAATATAATTTATTCATTTATACTATAATGGAAAAGACATTGAAGGGTATAGTGCAATATGCTCGTAAAAACTATTTTAGTTATTGGGCTATTTTAGGTATTGACACGGCAATTTCTGTATTATGTTCATTGGTAGCTTATGTGGTCATTCATTATATGGCACATGTTCCAATGACCGATTGGATGCTTTGCAAATTCGCTTGTGTCTCTTTGGTTGCAAGTGTTGCAGGAGCTTTATTATTTCATACTTATCGTAATACGATTCGTTTTTCACAAGCGCGTGAACTTTGGCGTATTATGTGTGCCGTATTATTCAAAATAGCTTGTTTGGCAATCGTTTCTTTTGGACTTATATCTGGGACTCAATTGCCATATAATTATAAAATATCTTATCTTCTATTTGATGGCCTACTGACTCTAGTACTCTTGACAACCTTTCGTGTATCATTGATAATCGTCTATGATTTCTTGTTGGACTGGGTGAATAAAAAGAACATCCGTATTCTTATTTATGGTACTGATGAAGAGAGTGTAGCTTTGAAACTACGTCTAAGGGATAGTGCACATTATAAGGTCGCAGGCTTTTATGTATATGGCAGAAACAACAGCCGGCGTCGATTGGCGGATCTTCCCATTTATTATTTTGAAAATGAGTCGGATGTTGACTATATCATGCGGAAGCGTGGTATTAAGGGAATTCTGTTTGCCCGTTATGAAGACACCCGTTTAGAGGAAAACCGCCTTTTGGAGTATTGCAAAAGCAATAAACTTAAAACATTGATAGCTCCTACTATCAGCGAAGCGGACTCTGACGGAAACTTTCATCAATGGATACGCCCTATTAAAATTGAAGATTTGCTGGGACGTGCTGAAATCAACATCAATCTTCGTCAGGTAGCGGAAGAGTTTCGTGGCAAAGTGGTGTTGGTGACTGGCGCGGCAGGCAGTATCGGTAGTGAACTTTGCCGTCAATTGGTGCAGATGGGAATTCAAAAACTTATCATGTTCGACTCTGCAGAAACTCCTTTGCATAATGTCCGTCTTGAGTTTGAGAAAAATTATCCTGCTATAGATTTTATTCCTGTAATCGGTGATGTGCGTGTGAAAGAACGTGTACGTATGGTGTTTGATCTTTATCATCCTCAAATTGTCTTTCATGCCGCCGCTTACAAACATGTACCGTTGATGGAAGAAAATCCTTGCGAGGCTGTCCTTGTCAATGTGACCGGTTCCCGACAGGTAGCTGACATGGCTGTGGAATATGGCGCAGAAAAAATGATTATGGTTTCCACAGATAAAGCCGTGAATCCTACCAATGTGATGGGTTGTTCCAAACGTTTGGCAGAAATCTATGTACAGAGTCTGGGATGTGCTATTCGTGAGGGAAAAGTGAAAGGTCATACCAAATTCATCACGACACGTTTCGGAAATGTATTGGGCAGTAATGGTTCTGTCATTCCTCGTTTTAGGGAACAAATTGAGAATGGCGGTCCTGTCACTGTTACTCATCCTGATATCATCCGTTTCTTCATGACTATTCCTGAAGCTTGCCGTTTGGTGATGGAGGCTGCTACTATGGGAGAGGGCAATGAGATCTTTGTTTTTGAAATGGGCAAAGCCGTGAAGATTGTTGATTTGGCTACCCGTATGATTGAATTGGCTGGTTATCGTCCGGGTGAGGACATAAAGATCGAATTTACAGGATTACGTCCGGGTGAGAAGCTTTATGAAGAGGTGTTGAGCGATAAAGAAAATACGATCCCTACCGAGAACAAGAAAATTATGATAGCTAAGGTACGTCGGTATGAATATGCAGATATCCTTGATACTTATGCGGAGTTTGAGAATTTGTCACGTGCGGTAAAGATTATGGATACCGTGCGGTTGATGAAGAAAGTAGTTCCGGAATTCAAGTCAAAGAATTCTCCACGATTCGAGGTGCTGGATAAAGAAAAATAAACTAGAATATATTATGAATAAATCATTTTACATTGCTACAAGTATGCAGAAAAAAGTCAAGGGAACACTCTCTTGTTTGATAGCGATCTTTCTGCTTGCTTCCTGCCAGGCATATAAGAAAGTTCCCTATCTACAAGATCCGGAAGTGGTGGGACAGGCTGTTCAACAGGAAACTCTGTATGATGCCAAGATAATGCCGAAAGATCAGCTTACTGTCGTGGTATCATGTACCAATCCCGAATTGGCGGCTCCATTTAATTTGACGGGAGCCGGTTCTGCCGGTATGACTACCGGAAATTCACAAAGTGCTTCTCAATCATCCCAGCAGACTTATTTGGTGGACAATGAGGGAAATATCAATTTTCCTGTTTTAGGTGCACTGAAAGTGGGGGGGCTGACTAAAAAAGAGGTAGAGCAAATGGTAATGGAAAAACTTAAACCCTACATCAAAGAAAATCCGATTGTCACAGTCCGTATGGTCAACTATAAAATCTCAGTATTGGGTGAAGTTGCCAGTCCCGGTACATTTACTATCAGTAATGAGAAGGTGAATCTGTTGGAAGCTTTGGCTATGGCGGGGGATATGACTATTTATGGAATTCGTGACAATGTAAAGCTGATTCGTGAAAGTGCTGACGGTAAGCAACAGATTATAACATTGGATCTTAATAAGACTGAAACCCTCCTTTCCCCTTATTATTGGTTGCAGCAGAATGATATTGTATATGTGACTCCTAACAAGGCGAAGGCCCGTAATTCGGATATCAGTAACAGTACAAGCATTTGGTTTTCTGCTACTTCTATCTTAATTTCATTGGCAAGTTTATTAGTAAATATTCTCAGATAATAACATCGTATGGTTGAGGAAAGAAAAGAAAGAACGGGTGAACGATCCGAAGAACAGATCAATATTCAGGAAATCCTTTTCCGTTATCTGATTCATTGGCCATGGTTTGTTGGTTCGATAATAATCTGTATTGCTTGTGCTTGGGGATATTTGCGCCTAACAACACCCATTTACAATGTTTCTGCTACCGTCTTGATGAAGGATGAAAAAAAGGGTGGGGGAGCAAACGTATCTTCTGAATTGGAAAAGATAGGGATGACTGGTTTTATCTCATCGTCAAGTAATATAGACAATGAAATAGAAGTCCTTCGTTCGAAATCTTTGGCAAGAGAAGTTGTGAATCGCTTGGGGCTTTTTGTAACTTATATGGATGAAGATAAGTTTCCCAAAAGAGAACTGTATCGCACTTCTCCTGTATTGGTAAGCCTGACTCCTCAGGAAGCGGATAAACTTCCGCAGACAATGAAGGTAAATATGGTTTTACAGCCTACAGGTGCGATGACTGCACAGATCACCGTAGGAGAAAAGAAATATCAGAAAGAGTTTGAAAAATTACCGGCTGTATTCCCGACTGATGAAGGAACAGTAGCTTTTTTTGTGAATAATGACACCTTATCATCAGTCCGTCCGGAGAGTATTACGAAAGAGCGCCATATTACAGCTTACATCAACAGACCTTTTTCTGTAGCGAAAGGATACGCTGGTTCTCTGTCAATAACCCCTACCTCGAAGGCTACTTCTGTAGTGACCGTTTCACTTAAAAATTCCAATATTCAGCGTGGCAAGGACTATATCGATAAGTTGCTTGAGGTGTATAATATCAATGCGAACAATGACAAGAATGAGGTAGCACAAAAAACAGCTGAGTTTATTGATGAACGTATTGGTATCATTTCTAAAGAATTGGGCAGTACAGAGCGCGACTTGGAGAATTTCAAGCGTAGTGCGGGCATTACAGATTTGACAAGTGAAGCCCAGATTGCCTTGACCGGCAATGCCGAATACGAGAAGAAGCGTGTGGAGAATCAGACGCAGATTAATCTTGTGATGGATTTGCAAAGATACCTGCAGGGTACTGAATATGATGTGTTACCTTCGAATGTTGGTTTGCAGGATGCCGGCGTAACGGGGGCTATTGACCGGTATAATGAAATGGTGGCTGAACGTAACCGTCTGTTACGTACATCAACGGAAAGTAACCCGGCAATTGTAAATCTTAATGCTAGCATCCGTGCAATGCGCGGTAACATACAAACCACTTTGGATGCGACTCTGAAAGGTCTGGAGATTACCAGAGCGGATTTGGTTCGTGAGGCAAGCCGTTATTCCCGTCGTATCAGTGATGCCCCTACCCAAGAACGTCAGTTTGTTAGTATTGCCCGTCAGCAGGAAATCAAAGCAGGGCTATATCTGATGTTGCTTCAGAAGCGTGAAGAGAATGCCATTGTTTTGGCAGCTATGGCCAACAATGCCAAAATTATTGACGAAGCACAGGCGGATGGCGGTCCGGTTTCTCCCAAGCGGATGACAATTTATCTGGCGGCCTTGATATTGGGCATAGGAGTTCCGGTAGGTATCATCTATTTAATAAGTCTGACCAAGTTCAAGATAGAAGGTCGTGCCGATGTTGAAAAATTGACTTCACTCCCTGTTATCGGTGATATTCCTTTAGCGGATGAAAAGAATGGATCCATTGCTGTATTTGAGAATCAGAACAATCTTATGAGTGAGACTTTCCGGAATGTTCGTACCAATCTTCAGTTTATGCTTGAAAACGGTAAAAATGTGATATTGGTAACCTCTACTATTAGCGGTGAAGGCAAGTCTTTTGTTTCTGCTAATTTGGCTATTAGTCTTTCCTTATTAGGCAAGAAGGTTGTGATTGTAGGTCTTGATATTCGCAAGCCTGGATTGAATAAAGTATTCAATATTTCTAAAAAGGAGCATGGTATTACTCAGTTCTTGACTAATCCTACTATAAATCTGATGGATTTGGTACAGCCTTCTGATATAAACAAGAATTTGTTTATTCTTCCTGGTGGAACTGTTCCTCCAAATCCGACAGAGCTATTGGCTCGTGATGGATTGGAGAAAGCTATTGAAATCTTGAAGAAGAACTTTGATTACGTGATATTGGATACGGCACCTGTAGGTATGGTAACAGATACTTTGCTTATAGGACGTGTGGTGGACTTATCCGTTTATGTATGTCGTGCTGATTACACCCGTAAGGCTGAGTTTACTTTGATTAACGAACTTGCCGAAAATAATAAATTGTCTAATCTCTGTATCGCCATCAATGGTTTGGACCTTCAGAAAAAGAAGTATGGTTATTATTATGGTTATGGCAAATACGGTAAGTACTATGGCTATGGAAAACGTTATGGTTATGGCTACGGGTATGGGGAGCATAAAATAAAGGAAAAGTAACTATGGTCTTTACTGCTATTTTAAAAGATGTCTATTGTCTAAATGTCAGACGAAATATTCTCAAATGGTAAGCGTATAACTTATCACTTTCTGTACGTTCATTAGTAAGCAGTCAAATTAGAGCTTAATTTTGAAATGTATATTTTCGCTGCTGAACTAAAAGAATATGTACAGCAGCGAAGATTTAGAGGGATTCTATTTACAGTATCAGATCGATACAATGTCCCATTTCCGGACAATTCTATAGCTAAGCTTTCCCAAGTGCGTTCCTTTTTTCGTAATCACCAAAGAAAGATTGTGATTTGTTGAATTGACCTGACGCATATAGCACTATGGGGTCAAAAGTAATGTTAAGGGATACAGGCCTGAATTGTTTAAGGTTTCCGACTGTATACTGAGAGCCTATTTTAATTTTGCTTGAAAAGTTTTCACTCAGTTTTTTCGGTTTGTTTCCTTTTTTATTCGTTACATAATTCGCTATACTTTTCATAAAAAACAGAAAAACATTCTTAAAAAGACCTCTAAAAGTAATGTAGAATAAAATTTAAACAGGCTCTAAATCGTTGTATGATAAAGTTGCTCATTTGGAAATGAATCTTGTCGAAGAGTGTTTTCGAGATGGTTCAGTATGTTGGGAAAGGGGATAAGCGGCAGATACCCCCCCCCCCCCCCCCCCCCCCCCACACACACACACAATAACAATGCAGTCGAACGTGCGGTTCGTCCACTGACACCCAACGCAACTTCATGTTTCAACTTCGGCAGGGACGAAGGGACTGAAATGTTTGTTAGGCTACCACAGCATAATCAGTATGGTTAAGTTTCAAGGTTAGGTCCGTTTGAGATTATTTAAGTGAGTTTCTACTAATGTTTTTAACGGTTGTAGAGATTTTTATAGTCTTCGACCATATAAGAATTGGATTGGTAGCATGCCAATAGTTAAGCAAACGTTTAAAATTTAACAACTCAAGGTACAGGCACTTGAAAAGGGGGTATATGAAAGGGAATGCCCCCAATTGGGTACTAAAATCAGCACAAGTATGCTAATATTTAATTCGATGATTCTTTTGATCCTACTCTTGATGTGTGTGTCACATACGCAAGTAGCTAACTATGGAATCTTCTATAAAGTTTATACTCCTAAAGCTATAGCTTATTTTACGATGGGGTATATTGTATTTTGGGCAAGTTTGCGTATCCAATTTGTAGATACCGCTGCCTATATCAAAGGTTTTAATGAAGCTAATATAGGTATTGATGCGGCAATACAGGCTTTATTTCAAGAGGGAAAACAGAAGGGGTTTGATTTTTTACAGATACTTTTTAAAACCTTTTTTTCTGAAAGTTACCATTGGTGGCTGACTTTGATTGCAGTCGCTTCTGGATTACCTATTATGATGACTCTCCGCAAGTATTCGGTCAATTACCTTTATAGTATGTACTTGTTTGTAACCTCTATGATTGTGGTTTGGATGTTCAATGGTATCCGTCAGTTTGTAGTGGCGGCTATTATGTTTGGGTTGTGTGATTTGATTATCAAAAGAAAAACGATTTTGTTTATTGTTGCCGTTCTTTTGTGTTCTACGGTTCATACAACAATTCTTGTTATGCTTCCGATTTATTTTATAGTGTTCGAGACTCCATTTAAAAGGAAGATGATGTTATTTGTTTTGCTCATTCTTATGAGCGTATTTGCAATTTCTCCTTTACTTGAAGCAATGGAAACCGTTTTGCATAATACCGCTTATGCATCTAATCTTGAACAATTTGCAGAGGATGATGGCGTGCATCCGTTACGGGTTTTGTTCAAGGCAATTCCTGTTATTCTTGCTTTTATTAGAAGAAAAAAAATTGAAAAAATAAACAATCAATTCATAAATATTTGTATTAATATGACTACCATTTCAGTAGGTATTTATGTTATAGGCATTTTTACGAGTGGAATTATGATAGGTAGATTACCTGTATATTTCGATTTGTACAGTCTGATACTTATTCCCTATTTATTTAGTTATGTTTATACTGATATGAAAAAGAAATTATATTGGGGCTTAGGTTTGTTGTATTTGCTTTTCTATTTCCTAATGAGTGGTGGACTTTATTATAATAGCGAGTTAACAGGATTTATTAAATAATAAAAAAAGGGAATATGAATATCATAAGAAATTTGTTGAATCGTTATGTCTATCAAGATTGGAATATTGCTATTGCAGATATTGCAGATGATTTAAGTCCTGTAAACATCAAATGGATGAAACATTCTTATCATGATAGATGGTTTGCTGATCCTTTTATTGTAGATGAAACTGATGAAAACTACATAATCCTTGTTGAAGAGTGTCTGCATAATACTCAAAAGGGGTGCTTGGCAAGACTAACAGTAACTAAAAATGATTGTAAACTTGTCAAAAACGAAACTATACTTGATTTACCCACGCATCTTTCTTTCCCTAACATTATACAGGTAAACGGACAGACGTATATGTATCCTGAAAATGGGAAAGCTGGAAATACGAAATTATATAAATATGGGAAAAACTTAGAATTGTGCGGAAAGTTGTTAGACTTGCCACTTGCTGACGCTACAATTTTTAAGTATGGAGATAGTTTTTATATGTTTTTTACTATTGGAGAAAATTGTAATGGCAATATGCTGCAAATATATCGTAGCAATCAGCCGTTATCAGGATATATTTCCCATCAGGAGATAGAGTTTGATGATAATATAGCACGCAGAGCGGGTAATGTCTTCATTTGGAAAGGGCATTTGATTAGTCCGGCTCAGGTGTGTAATCATAATTATGGGGAGGGTGTATCTTTTCAAGAAATTTCATTTACAGGTGATAAGATTCAATTAAATGAAATCAAGCGATTGTATCCACCTACAAAGATGTATCCTGAAGGATTCCATACGTTCAATGTGTTTGGAGATAAGGTTGTCATAGATGGATACAGATATGGTAGTAAGTTTTTGCATGACTTATATTTTAAGATAAGAGGTTAATATGATACCTAAAACAATCCATTACTGTTGGTTCGGACATAATCCGCTACCAGAATCGGCAATCAAGTGCATTGAGAGCTGGAAGAAGTTTTTTCCTGATTATGAGATTAGGGAGTGGAATGAGGATAATTTCAATGTAGATATCATTCCTTATACTAAAGATGCATACGAAGCCAAGAAGTATGCCTTTGTGAGTGATTATGCCCGTTTTTGGATATTAGAGAAATTCGGGGGACTATACTTTGATACTGATGTAGAAGTGATTAAAAGTATGGAAGACATTATTGCTGAAGGGGCTTTTCTAGGTGCTGAAATTGATGGTGAAAAAGAGAAAGGAGAGTATCCCAAAGTTGCACCAGGTTTGTGCATTGGAGCGTATGCTCATATGCCCTTTTACCAAGAGGTCATCAAATGCTATGACAATCTTAATTTTTGGGGAGAAGATGGGCGCTTTAATAAATATACGATGATTCCATTAGTTACTGATCTCTTGAAAGAATTAGGTATGCAGGCAAGTAATACTATACAGAAGGTTGGGGATATTACTATTTATCCAGCAGAGTATTTCAATCCGCTTGATATTGGAACAGGTGAATTACGTGTTTCCAAAAATACACGAAGTATTCATTGGTTTATGGCATCTTGGTTACCTCCTCAGCCTGTTTGGAAGAAAAAGATAAAACAATATATAAGAAGGTTTCTAAAATTATTTAAATAATGGCATTACTTACAATATTCACACCTGCTTATAATCGAGCTCATACGATAGGTAGGACATACGAGAGCTTATGTCGGCAGATATGTCATGATTTCGAGTGGCTTATAGTAGATGATGGCTCCAGTGATAATACGCGTGAACTTGTGCGTTCGTGGTATATAGATGCTACGCTTCAGGAAACTGTTTTCGAACTGAAAGGTTATAGTAAAGATGCACCTTGGCTTTACATACATTATATCTATCAACAAAATCAAGGTATGCACGGAGCACATAATACTGCATACGACCACTTATCTACCGAGCTCAATACATGCATAGATTCAGACGATTATATTCCAGACAATGCAGTCGAAAAGATTATTGGTTTTTGGCAGTCACAATCAGTGGAAGACAAACAAAAGTATGCTGGTATTATTGGGCTTGATATAGACGATAAGCATAAGGAAATCATAGGTTTGCCATTTCCGAAAGGATTAATTAGCACAACTTTGAGCGGATATTATCAAAATGGGGGCAAGGGAGATAAAAAGTTAGTTTATCGCACAGATATTATTAAACAAACTCCTAAATATCCCATATTCAGAGGGGAAAACTATGTGGGATTAAACTATAAGTATCTGATTATTGATCAAAACTATGAACTTTTAGTCCTGAATGAGCCTCTGATAATAGTTGATTATCAGGTAGATGGCTCAAGTTCTAGCATGTATCGACAGTATTGGAAAAATCCTAAAGGATGGTCGTTTTACCGTAAGTTTGAGATGACTCATTCTTTAAGCCTTAAGCGCCGTTTTCAGGTGTGCATACATTATGTATCAAGTTCCATTATTTGTAAAAATAGGAATTTTATTGCAGAAAGTCCGTGTAAACTTCTTACAATTTTGGCGATTCCATTGGGTTGCTTATTGTATTGGAATATAAAACATAGTGTTAAACATCAAGTTAAAATGAAGGTGGGATAGATGAATAGTATTATTCAAGATGACCTTTTTCGTTACGAGGGACTAAGAAGTAAGAGTCTTATGGTGAAGATAAGGTATTTTTTCTTCACGCCAGGATTTCGCTTTACTTATTATTTTAGAAAGGCACAACTTGCTAAAAAATCTGTATCTCGTTTGTTTTGGCAGATTTGTCATCGGAATTGTATGCTTAACACTGGCATTCAAATTCCTGTATGTACACGAATCGGTAAGGGATTTCGAATTTCGCATTGGGGCACGATTGTTATCAATGGAGAGACTGTAATCGGAAAGAACTTTAACATAGCGCAAGGTGTATTGATTGGTTATTCAGATGGAAAGAACCAAGGCGTACCGCATATTGGGGATAATGTCATTATTAATGCAAATGCAGTTGTTGTGGGAGGAGTGAAAATTGGTAATAATGTACTAATAGCTCCTAATGCTTTTGTGAATTTTGATGTACCGGATAATTCTATAGTTATTGGAAATCCGGGTCGGATAATTACTAGAAATTTTTCACCGACTACAAAATATTTAGTCTATACAGTAGAATAAATCATGAAAATACTGCAAGTAATAACCTCCTTGAAAACTGGTGGTGCTGAAAAATTGATTGTTGATATGGTGCCTATGTATCGTCAACGAGGGTACGATGTTGATGTGCTTTTATTTGACGGAACCGGAACTCCTTTTAAAAAGCTACTGAAAGCTAAGGGGGTGAATATATTTGAATTGGGGTGTGGCGGTTCAGTATATAATCCTATATACATATTGAAACTATTGCCCTATTTCCATAAATACGATATAATTCATACACACAACACGGCTCCACAGCTATTTGCAGCTATTGCGAGTTTGGTAAGTTCCGTTGTGCTTTGTACAACAGAACATACAACCTCTAATCGTAGACGCAGCTTAAAATGGTATCGTCCCATAGACAAATGGATGTATAGTAGATATAAAAAGATTATATCAATCTCACCTGCTACAACAGAAAATTTGAGAAAACATATAAAAAAATCATGTCCGATTGATACGATACCGAATGGTATAAATGTAGAGAGATATTCTGCTGCTATTTCAGTTGAACGGAAAAATATTGGGTGTAAAAACGATGTATTTCTGCTTATGATGGTTGCTGGTTTTCGTTATCAGAAGGATCAAGATACCATTATTCGTGCTTTGACTCTACTACCTAAGAATGTACAACTTTGTCTAGTAGGTGATGGTGATAGGCGGGATGAATGTGAAGAACTTGTTAAGCGATTGAATTTGGGAGAACGTGTGGTTTTTACAGGTGTGCGTTCTGATATTCCGAATGTGTTAAAAGCCGCCGATGTGGTTATAATGTCTTCGCATTTAGAAGGGTTTGGTCTTGCTGCTGTTGAGGGTATGGCAGCGGGAAAACCCGTAGTAGCCAGTGACGTTGTGGGATTAGGAGATATTGTGAAGAATTATGGCTGCGTATTTCCACAAGGTGATGAAAGGAAATTAGCAGAAATTGTAGATCGTTTGAGAAATGACTCCAATCTTTACAAAACTCTTGCAGGACAATGTTATTCAAGATCAAAGGACTATGATATTAGCAAAACGGTTGATTCATATATTGATATATATGAATCAATTGTCAAATGATACCTCTTGGATAGTTTTATTATTTAACTAAAGAAGTAATCAATGAAAAGAATATTCATGATAGGATACTCTACTGATAAAGGTGGAGTAGAAGCCTATATTAAAAATATTAGTTCCCAACTTGAAGGTAAATATGAGATTATCCTTCATTGGCCCACTATGAATATCGATGGTAAAGAGTGGGTAGTGCCAGCGAATAGACATAATTACGTTAAGTATCAGCTGTTCTGGCGGAAGTTTTTCCATGAAAATAAGTTTGATGTGATTTATTGTAATACATGTGATATAGTGAGTATAGATCTGTTGAAGTTTGCAAAGGGTGCTGATATACCGGTGCGGATTATTCATTCTCATAACACAGGTAATCAGGTTGTAGCAGGTGGCCTTCTTGGTTGGTTCCATAAGTGGCAGGAAAGAAATTCACGTAAGAATTTGCATAAGTATGCCACCGATCTTCTTGCTTGTTCGAAGACTGCTGGTGATTGGATGTTTGACGGACGTCCATATATAATCATTAAAAATGGCATTGATATCAGTAGATATGTCTATTCTGGTACAGCACGTCAAAATGTATTAGGTTTATTAAAGAATACAGCCGGAAAAGTAGTAGCCTGTCTGGGTAGATTAGATCGTCAAAAAAATCCCTTTATGAGCCTTTCTATATTTACTGCATTGTGCCAAAAAAATAGAGATTTTCAATGTTTGTTTATTGGTGATGGCGAATACCGAATAGAACTTGAGGCAAAAGTGCAAGCTTTGGGATTACAACACCGCATCATTTTCACAGGTGGTGTGAACAATGTGAATGAGTGGTTGTCATATATTGATTGCCTGCTTATGCCCTCTTTTTTCGAGGGATTACCATTCGCTCTAGTGGAGGCACAGGCTGCTGGTATCCATTGTCTTGTTTCTGATACTGTCTCACAGGAAGCTAATATTACAGGTTTGGTGGAATATAAGAGTTTGAATGCATCGGTGGAAGAGTGGGCTGACAGGCTTCTTGAATTAGCTGCTATGCCTCGTGTAGATATGTCTGATAGTTTGATATCCGCAGGTTATTCCATTACCAATGCGGCAGCAGCTATTGAGAAAATTATAAATCAAGGACTAAAAGTATGCAAATAATACAGTCAGTTCGATATCGCATTTGGCAGTTTTTTAAAAAGTATAGAGACAAGCAGTATAGGAGTCGTTTTACTAATCAGGATATAACCATTCTTTCAATGAATTGTACTGGTGGTATTCTTTATCATGATCTTGGTCTTCAGTTTCTTTCTCCAACTGTCAATCTTTATATGAAAGCAGAGGATTTTATCAAGTTCTGTGAGAATCTTAAGTGCTATCTTTCTATTGATGAGATGATTCCGTGTAAAGAACCAGACATTGTAGAAAACCGTAAATATCCTGTGGCTTATTTAGGTGATATTTTACTCTATCTTGTACATTATCATACGGTGGAGGAAGCTCAACAGAAATGGAATAGTCGAAAAAAACGGATCAATTGGGAAAAGATAGTAGTCTTCAATAATGACCGTGAAGGTATGACTGTGGCTTTGAAAGATCGTTTTGAGGCGCTTCCTTACAAGAAGATTATGTTCACTTGTCAACCTGATGATTCGCATCCAAGTTGCTATTATTTACATGGATATGAAAATGAAGAATGGGTGGGTATTATAACTGATGGTAAGGGGTGGTTTGGCAAACGCCCCATTGATCAGTTTGATTGGGTGAAATTTTTAAATGAAGTGTAAGGAAAACGATGGTAGGCTCTAAAACAAGAATAGAATGGGTGGATGCCGCAAAAGGTATTGGTATCCTTATGGTGATGTTTGGTCATAATTGGTTGGATTGGAAATATTGTTATTATTTTAATTCATTTCATATGCCATTGTTCTTTATCCTTGCGGGATATACGTTTTCTGACCGACGTGCTCCTTTTGATTTTATCAAGCAGAAGGCTAAAGTATTAATCATTCCTTATGTTCTTTTTGTGGTCTGTAATCTTATTTTCTATGGTGTATTAAGTCATACTCACGGAGGAGATTATGATATAGGGGTAGAAGCATTAGCATTTTTAATGCAGCAACGCTATACCTATTTATGGTTTTTGCCGGTGCTTTTCCTTTCGGAACTTTTTGTGTATGTATTGAATAGAATTAAATTGATAACAAATATTAAATTGGGGGTGGTTTTATTAATTCTTGTTTTAATGCATTACTTGACTATTCATACCAAATGTGTAAACTTGATTTGGAATATTGATTTAGTTCCAATGGCAAGCACTTATATTATTCTTGGTATTTTATATAAAAAGGTGGCTGTTGAGTGGACCTTTGAAAATAACAAGTGGATAGCAGGTCTGCTGTTTTGTTTTTCATTGTTGGTATCGACTATAAATTTTGTCGTATGGGATAGAGTTGATATTTGGGGAAATAGTTATGGCTGTTTACTCTTGTTTTATCTCGGTGCTATTACTGCCACTTACGCCATAGTGTTACTTTTAAAGCAAATATCGATTCCTCGCATGTTGGTATTCTTAGGTGTGAATTCCTTGTTGCTGTATGGTTTACATCGTATGGCGATAGAAATCTTTTTTATTGTTTGGAATAAAATGGGAATTCCATATGATGGGATTTCTTGCCTTAGTTTGTGTATGGCTATTTGTAATGTTTTACTGACTTGTGTTTTATTATATCCGATAGTATCCTTCATTAATAGACGATGCCCGTGGATTCTCGGAAAATTCTAAGTTATAAGTAATATGATAAGTATCATTGTACCTGCCTATAAGGTTGAGAGATTTTTGCCTAAATGTATAGAGAGTCTAATTAACCAAACATATAGAGACTTGGAGATCATTTTGGTAGACGATGGATCGCCAGACAACTGTGGTAAAATTTGTGATGAATATGCACAGCGAGATAGTCGTATTCAAGTTATTCATCAACTTAATATGGGGGTTTCTGCAGCTCGCAATGCAGGCTTGTGCAAAGCTCACGGCGAATATATCGGATTCTGTGATCCGGATGATTTTTGTGCCGCAGATATGTACGAATGTATGCTAAGAGCCATGGAGAATTATCATGCAGATATGGTTGCGTGTGGATATGATTATTTCAACGAAGAGTATCAGCGTGATGAAAGCAGAGCTTATGAGGTGAGGGAAGATGAGTTGATGTCTCGTGAAGAGATATATCGCAAGCTTGCAGATATGCCTCCGACTATTCGGCATGGAGTGGTAACCAAGTTGTTCCGTAAGTCAGTCATGGGTAATTTGCAGTTTAATACGAAGTTTAAATCTGCAGAGGATGGTAATTTTCTGTTAGATTATTTGCGTCATGTCAATTCTGCGGTTTTTGTGCATTATCCTCTATACTGTAACCTTGTGCGTCAAGGTAGTGCAACGCATGGTGGTTTGAACGTACAAAACTTGAAGGATTCATTTGAGGTGCATGACCGGATGTATCGAGACACTGTCAGTGCTTACCCACATCTTAAAGGTTATGCAATAGCTTTTTTGTTGGATGTGTGCACTTTGAAATATAATGAAAGTAAAAAACGTATACAACAAGTGAAAAATCAATCTCAGGCAGCAAATCACTTATTGAGTTATATGCGCTCGTACATTAGAAGAAAAGCGCTGGAAGGAGTTTTTAGTAAATATATTCATTGGAAATTAAAAACATATTATCTCTTACTATGGATACGGAAGTAAGAAAAATTCAAAAGAAGTGTCTGGAGATACTGGATATTGTTGATGGTATTTGTCATAAGCATGGAATAAAATATTCTTTATGTGGAGGAAGTGTAGTGGGCGCATATTTGCATAACGCCTGTCTGCCATGGGATGATGATATAGACTTGATGATGACACGGGATAATTATAACTATTTCATTCAGGTGGCAAAGAACGAGCTACCAGAAGGATTTTCTATGCACAACTATCAGATGGGAACTGATTTTAACGCTCCTTTCACTAAGATTATGAATGATCACACAACTATCGTTCAGCAGGACGGTTGTGTGTCAGGGGTATTTTTGGATATAACTGTTTACGATAGGATTCCCACTAATTTTCTGGCTTCCGTGAGTACTTTTTTATGGAAAGTATCGCAGGTTGTCATGATAGGAAAGGTGGAACCCGCTAATTTGCAGCAGAGATTACGTAACTTGATGTTAAGTACGGTTCTTCGTAGCAAAAGACTTTATTTAAAGTTCTTTCAGTTTGTTGTGGAACTTAGTAGCAAATCTTCGTCGAAGTATACCTATTCGGAACTGTTTGGTGCTTATGCCAATACCACACGTTTTGCTCCCGAGATATTCGAGAATTATGCTATGGTTAGATTTGAAGAACGGGAATATATGATTGTTCGTGATATGTATGAGTATCTGCATACCAGATACAACCGTACTGATTTTCGCGAACCCAAGGAGAAGCAATTTGCACCACATTATCAATACGTGAATTTTGAGTTGCCATACAAGGAATATCTCTCAAAAGTAAGCATGAATGAATAATAAGCAAAAGAGTAAACAGATTCTAATTTTTGGTATCATTTCGCAGGTAGTAACCCTGCTACTTGGCATACTGTTGCCTAAGTTGCTGATTGGAGGATTCGGTTCAGAGGTTAATGGATTACTTTCATCAGTTAAGCAAATTTTCGTATATGTAGCCTTGCTAGAGGCGGGCGTTGGAACAGCAGCTCTTCAGGCCATGTATGCGCCCATAGCGGTTAATGACACCCAGAAGGCATCTGAAATCATGGCGGCTACTGATCGCTATTTTCGGAGGACCGGTTTTCTGTATGGACTTGCTGTATTGGTATTGGCTTTTGCATATCCATACATTTTCAAAGTAGAGCTTACTCCGTCAACCGTAGCTGCCATAATCTTGCTGCAGGGATTTGCAGGTGTGATACGTTATTTTTTTCAGGGTAAATTGGTCATTTTGCTTCGTGTAGATGGTCGAAGCTATGTGACTACTAATATTCAAACAGCCGTAACCATTACATCTTATATTGCTCAGATTCTTCTGATAGTACTTGGGTTTGACATTATAGCTGTCCAGATAGCCTATTTTTTGACCAATTTGTGTCAAATGATTTATATAACATGGTATGTCAAGAAACAATATCCTTGGCTAAACCTTTCTGCAAAACCGGATTATAAAGCACTTGGGCAAAGTAAATTCGTGATTGTTCATCAGTTGTCAGGTCTAGTATTTAATAATACGGATATGATTGTGTTGACCTATTTTTGTGGTTTGAAGACGGTGAGTGTGTATGCCTTATACAATCTTATTTTTTGTAGTGTAGGTAATATTATTGATACATTATGCAGTAGTGTTGAGTTCGTTATGGGGCAGGCGTTTAACTCCGATCGCAAACGGTTTATGAGGCTGCAAGAAACCTATGAAACGTATTATCTTGGCTTTGCTTTTGCATTGTTTACGATAGCATTGATCATGATACCTTCTTTCATGGAAATTTATGCAGGAGAGTTTACGGATGCCAACTATACTGACGAGTATCTGCCTTACTTATTTGTGGCAGTTAATGTGTTGATGTATGCTCGTCGAACATCCAGTCAAATCATAAACTTTGCGGGTGCCTTTAAGCAGACTCAATGGCGCTCAATCATCGAGAGTGTTATCAATTTGATAGTCAGTCTTATCATGGTACAATATATAGGTATTTATGGTGTACTTGTGGGTACAATAGCTGCTTTGGTATATCGTACGAATGATGTTATTATTTATGCTAACTGGCACATTCTCCATCGCTTACCTTGGCAGACCTATAAGCGATGGGGTATTAATCTAGTATGGATGGTGGCATTGGTATATTTAGCTCAATGGTTTCTTCCTGAGATTGAATCATTTATTGAGTGGTGCCTAGTTTCAGCAGTCGTTGCGATTGTAACAGTGGTATCCTTTCTAGTGACTGATACTTTATTCGATTTAAAGTCTTTGATTGTGCTTAGAGAGTTTATTAGAAAATAATTTTTTTTTATAGATAAATAAGAGTTACGTCAGCAATTATTATTGACGCATCTCTCCTTATATAATATTGTTATATATGACAAAGAAGATTTTACTAGTTGCAACGGTGCAAAGTCATATTGCCCAATTCCATAGACCTTTGGCTGAAGTATTACATGCACATGGATATGAGGTGCATGCAGCTGCACGAAATAATTTGGCGGAGAAGAATGGATTACAGTTGGATTTTGTTGATAAGGTTTTTGATGTACGTTTTTCACGTTCACCAAAAAGCAAAGAAAATATGATTGCTTTCAATCAGCTTAGAGGAATTGTAGATTCTGGTAATTATGAGGTAGTACATTGTAATACGCCAATGGGGGGGATGATAGCAAGATTAGCTACACGTGCTGCTCGTAAGAAGGGTACAAAACTGTTTTATACGGCTCATGGCTTTCATTTTTATGATGGGGCGCCTAAGAAAAATTGGATGATTTTTTATCCAATAGAGAAGTTCTTTAGTAGAATGACTGACGTTCTCATTACTATAACACATGAGGATTATAAAGTTGCTTCTGAAGCATTTCATTGTCAGGTATCATATATGCATGGTGTAGGTGTGAGTGGAGAACGCTATAAACCTGTAACCATTGAAGAAAAACTGGCTTTGCGTGGAAAAATGGGGTACCCTAGGAATGCTAAAATATTGCTTTGTATTGGTGAACTAAATGACAACAAGAATCAGGTGATGGCTATACGAATGATGCACAAGGTGGTTGCTAAATATCCTGAAGCTATATTATTGTTGGCAGGTAATGGGCCAAAGCAGAAGTTTTTGGAACAATTAATTAAACAAGAAGGATTAGAGCGGAATGTAAAGATGATTGGCTATGTGACCAATCTTCAAGATTATCAACATATCATAGATGTACAGGTAAGTTGTTCGTTGCGTGAGGGTTTACCTTTAAATATTGTTGAATCAATGCTCTCAGGCAATCCTGTAGTGGCAGGTCTGAATCGCGGTCACAGAGAACTTATTCAGGATGGTATAAATGGTTATATAGTAGAACCCAATGATTATGAGTCAATGGGTACTCGTGTATTAAATTTACTGGATAATGATGATTTACGTAAGCAGATAGTTCAAAACGCTATGATTTTTGCTCAAGACTTTACTTTTACTTCCGTGAAAAAAGAACTGGAAGAAATCTATTTTGGAAAATAATAATATTATGATGAACTTAATGTATATTACAAAACATCCAGTGATTGCGCAAATTGCTGAAGAAGCTGGTGTAGATTGGATTTTTGTGGATATGGAATTTATTGGTAAGGATGTCAGACAGTCAGGATTGGATACTGTGCAAAATCACCATACAGTAGATGATGTTCGTAGTATCAAAGTGGCTGTCAAAAAGGCAAAGGTGCTAGTACGTGTAAATCCCATACATGATACAATGCCAGATTATGTATCATCGGAAGATGAAATCAATGGAGTAATTGAGGCGGGTGCAGATATTATTATGTTGCCTTTTTTTAAAACAGTAATTGAGGTGGAACGTTTTGTTAAGGCTGTAAATGGTCGCGCAAAGTGCTGTCTTCTTCTTGAAACACCTGAATCAGTTGCTATTCTGGAAGATATTGTTGCTGTTCCCGGTATTGATATGATTCACTTGGGGCTTAATGATATGCATTTAGCATTGGGAATGAAGTTTATGTTTGAATTATTGGCTAATGGATCGGTAGATAAGTGGACGAATTTCATTAAGGAGAAAAGTATTCCGTTTGGATTTGGTGGTATTGCAGCTTTGGATGGTGGTGCTGTACCAGGACGTATGATTTTAAAGGAACATTATAGATTGGGTAGCCAGCAAGTAATTGTGAGTCGTTCTTTCTGCAATACTGACCAAGTGACTGATATAAACGAAGTACGTGAAATATTTCAAAATGGAATTAGTGAAATACGAGCTTTAGAGTTGGAATGCAAACAGCAAACAGCGGAATATTTTGAGCAAAATCGGGAAGCTACCAAAAAGGTAATCGAAGAATTTGTAAAAAACAATAGATAATGAATTTACTTTTAACAGGATGTTTTAGTTATTCAGAACTACAGATTCAAAAGTTGAAGGACCTTGGTTATTCTATCTGCTTCATGCAACATGAAGCAGAGGGGGTACCTTTGTCAGTATCAGATGTTGATGCAATAGTTTGTAATGGATTTTTTTTGCATCATGATATTGATACTTTTAGTAATTTGAAGTTTATCCAGTTGACAAGTGCTGGATTTGATCGAGTACCAGTAGATAAGATTAAGTTTCGTGAGATAAAATTATTTAATGCCCGTGGTGTATACAGTACCCCGATGGCAGAATGGGTTTTATTTCGAGTTTTAGAATACTACAAACAAGGATGGTTCTTTTGTCAAGAGCAGAAATCAGGTCGTTGGACTAAACATAGAGGATTGCGAGAAATTTTCGGTACAAAAGTAGCTGTTATTGGGGCGGGGAATGTAGGACAAGAGGTAGCTAAGCGTTTTCATGCATTTGGTGCTGAAACTGTAGGGTTTGATATTCATACAAATGAGACCCTTGGTTTTGATTATATGGCTTTAATAGAAACTTTAAAAGAAAGCGTTGGGGAGTTTGATATAATTGTTGTGACTGCTCCATTACTACCGTCAACTAAAGGCTTGGTGAGTTGTGAAGTATTGCAGGCTATGAAGAAGAGTGCTGTTCTCATTAATATTGCAAGAGGTGGATTGATTGATGAACCTGCAATGTGTGAAATTCTTAAAGAACGTAGGGATTTATTTGCAGTTCTTGATGTGTTTGAAACAGAACCGTTGCCAAAGCATTCGCCATTGTGGGAATTGCAAAATGTGGCTATTAGTCCACATAATTCTTTTGTGAGTGATGGTAATAATAAACGTATGTTCGATTTAATGTACAATAATCTTAAAGCATTCATAGAATAGTAAAGCATTGATATTATTATATTCAAGTTTCTTATCTTAATATTTTCTATGAAATTCCATCTGTTAAGAGGTTTATAATGAGTGTTTTTGTGGTATGGATGGTAATTAGTTTGGTTGGATGGAACTTCATAACATAGACAAGCAGAATGTATAGTAGTTGTAATTTCAATTTTAATTAATAATATGTATAAGTATTTCAAAAGATTCGTTGATTTCATGATTGCTTTTGTAGCATTGATTGTTCTGTTTGTACCTTTGGTGTTGGTAGCAATTCTGATTAAGCTGGATTCAAAGGGACCTGTTATCTTCAAACAAGAGCGATTGGGTAAAAATGGTGTGCCTTTTAAGATTTGGAAGTTTCGTTCGATGTGTGTAGGTGCAGAGAAACAAGGGTCAGGTGTTTATTCATACAAAGGTGATAGTCGTATAACTCGTGTTGGTAAAATTATTCGTGCTACTTCTATTGATGAATTTCCTCAGTTGGTGAATATCCTCAAAGGAGACATGGCTTTGATTGGTCCTCGTCCAGCATTGACTTATCATCCTTGGCCATTTGAACAATACACAGAACGCCAGAAACATATGTTTGATGTTCTTCCAGGCGTAACTGGATGGGCACAAGTGCATGGTCGTAAAGAAGTACCTTGGCCTGAAAGAATAGAATTAAATGTTTGGTATGCAAAGAATATGTCTTTGATGCTTGATATAAAGATTTTCTTCATGACGATTTTTAAAGTAGCAATTAATGCTAATAATGAAAATGTAGGGGAAACAGGTGTGAAGAAATAACAATATTGTTATTTCATTGTGACTAAACCTAATTTCGAGAAATATTATTGGTTGGAGACATGATAGATTTGTATTATAAGGAAGTAACAATGTACCCCCATAATACAAATCTAAATAAAGATATAGTGAAACGAGAATATTATCAAGACTTTATAATTTTAATAACTGTTGATAATCAATGTTATAAAATAACTATTTATAGTTCTACTTTTGACAAGAAAAAACTTGTGAATACTCTTTCACACACCCAAAGCACGGACACTCCTTCATCGGATTTAAATCACGATGTCCCACAATCAACGCTTTGGGGAACTGCCTTCGTAACTCCCTCAACAAAGCAAGTAAAGCTCCCTTTTGCTCCACAGTACGAGTATCCTTCGGCTTTCCGCCCGCATCCAATCCTCCCTCATAACAAACACCTATCGAATGGGCATTATGATTTCGGCAGTGTGCTCCGACCTTTTCTAACGCACGTCCCCGGTGGATCTCCCCATCGCGAGTGATGTAAAAATGATAGCCAATATCACGGAAACCACGGTGCAAGATATGATCCTGTCGGCAAGCCTCCGCCGAAAGGGACTTTCCTTCCGGTATGGCACTGCAATGAATGATAATTAATGTAATAGTCCGCATGGGTTACATGCAACTTTGTATTCCGAACACACCTCCGATGGCGGTGGCTACAGTGATAACGATTTTGAGGACTAAGCTCCATACAGAGCGGGGAGATGATGATTTACTCATAATAAGAAGTTTTAAATAAATTGATAGTAGTTTTTTTATTCACCACGGAGGACACAGAGGAAAGAAAGTAAGCATCCGATAAAGTACCCGTTTTCTCTGTCATATTTTCATAGCACCTTTGCCTGTGCAATATTGCATGGACTTCTGTCATATTTTCATTATGACAAAAGAACAATTTACCTCTTTACAGGAACTGCATCGTTTAAGCGGTCTGAGTCTTCTGAAATTTCTGCAACGTGAACATGTCAGTTACTCCACGTACAATTATTGGAAACGTAAATCTTCCAGTGCTCCCGTTCATGAAACATCTGCTCCCCCAATCAGTCCTAGCTCCCATCAGCCTCAAGTCCCCCTGTATTGCTTCCTCCTCTTCCGTTTCCAGAATGACCCTGTTGTTTCCTAATGGCATCCGTGCCCATTCGATGGCATGGCGCGATCTTGTCATTATGGTGGAAGGAATCCGGGATATATTTTGTACATTTCATTATTTCCTTTATACCAGCCGTCTGTGAAGATCGTAGGTATATTTTTTATTTGCATTATTATTCTACTCACTTTTATTCTAGGTAAAGTTTTCAGTACTTGCTGGTATTCTTTTCTATTAAATATGTATATTTGCATAGAATGTTTTTATTAAAAGCAGAGAATATGAGCAATAAAATATATCCTATCGGTATTCAGAATTTTGAAAAGATTCGTAATGACGGTTATTTCTATATTGATAAAACAGCATTAATGTATCAAATGGTCAAGACCGGAAGCTATTACTTCCTGAGTCGTCCGCGTCGTTTCGGAAAGAGTCTGCTCATTTCTACCTTAGAGGCTTACTTTCAAGGGAAGAAAGAACTGTTTGCGGGACTGGCAGTAGAGAAATTGGAAAAGGATTGGATAAAATATCCTATATTGCATCTGGATCTTAATATCGAAAAGTATGATACGCCGGAAAGTCTGGATAAAATATTGAATGATAATCTTGAATATTGGGAAAGCCAATACGGTACCCGTCCGTCCGAGACATCCTTTTCTCTGCGCTTTGCCGGTATCATTCAGCGTGCTTGCGAAAAGACGGGGCAACGTGTAGTTATTCTGGTAGATGAGTATGACAAACCTATGCTGCAAGCCATTGGTAATGAAGAGCTCCAAAAGCAATTCCGAAATACCTTGAAGCCATTTTATGGAGCACTCAAAACGAAGGACGGTTGCATTAAGTTTGCCCTGCTTACCGGTGTAACAAAGTTTGGCAAAGTCAGTGTGTTCAGTGACTTGAACAATCTGGATGATATTTCAATGTGGAATGAGTATGTCGAAATTTGTGGTGTCAGTGAACATGAAATTCACGAAAATCTGGAAACAGAACTTCATGAATTTGCCGCAGCGCGAGGAATAACGTATGATAAACTTTGTGAGGAACTGAGAGATTGCTATGACGGCTATTATTTTACTCACAATTCAATTGGTATGTACAATCCGTTCAGTCTGCTTAACGCTTTCAAACGCAAGGAGTTCGGTAGTTATTGGTTTGAAACGGGTACGCCTACCTATCTGGTGAAATTACTAAAGAAACATCATTATGATCTGGAACGGATGGCGCATGAAGAAACCGATGCCCAGGTTCTGAACAGTATAGACTTTGAATCCACCAATCCTATACCTGTGATTTATCAGAGTGGATATCTTACCATCAAGGGATATGATGAAGAATTCGGCATGTATCGCCTGGGTTTTCCCAACCGTGAAGTGGAAGAAGGGTTTATTCGTTTTTTGCTTCCTTTTTATGCGAACGTAAATAAAGTCGAATCCCCTTTTGAAATTCAGAAGTTTGTCCGTGAAGTGCGTTCCGGTGATTATAACTCTTTCTTCCGTCGCCTGCAGAGTTTCTTTGCTGATACTACCTACGAAGTGATCCGTGACCAGGAACTGCATTACGAGAATGTGCTTTTCATCGTTTTCAAACTTGTCGGTTTTTATGTCAACGTTGAATATAAAACGAGTGACGGGCGCATCGACCTTGTCCTGCAGACTGATAAGTTCATTTATGTAATGGAATTTAAGCTGAACGGTACTGCCGAAGAGGCTTTGCGGCAGATTAACGACAAGCATTACGCCCTTCCTTTCGAAATGGACGGACGTAAACTCTTTAAAATCGGCGTAAACTTCAGTGCTGAAACCCGCAATATCGAAAAGTGGATTGTTGAATCCTGATATGAATGCCCTATATAATAAGGTGTGTAAACACTCAAATTCAATGATTTCCTATTCACGGGTTTGAGTAATTTTGATTTCTTTTCTTCTGATTATATTACTCGGAAAAAAGGAGGATTGGGCTGATCGTCAGTATGACAAACATCTTGACGAGATAAGTGCTATAACTTCACAGTTTGGTAAGGAAGATTATTTATCTTTGTTAGATTCGGGGAAGTGTAATTCATTTAAAGAATTTGTGGAAGATTGGGTAGGTGAATAGCCGATATATTTATTGAGAATAAAATAGTAGAATATAGTATAACAAGTAAAAAGCGGTCATTTGTGAAGTGACCGCCTTTACTATGAAATTTCCCTCTTTTACAAATCTGAATACTCCTTCACACAATCAAAGCACGGACACTCCTTCATCGGATTTAAGTCCCGATGTCCCACAATCAACGCTTTAGAGAACTGCCTTCGTAACTCCCTCAACAAAGCGAGTAGGGAACCCTTTTGCTCCACAGTACGAGTATCCTTCGGCTTTCCGCCCGCATCCAATCCTCCCTCATAACAAACACCTATCGAATGGGCATTATGATTTCGGCAGTGTGCTCCGACCTTTTCTAACGCACGTCCCCGGTGGATCTCCCCATCGCGAGTGATGTAAAAATGATAGCCAATATCACGGAAACCACGGTGCAAGATATGATCCTGTCGGCAAGCCTCCGCCGAAAGGGACTTTCCTTCCGGCGTGGCACTGCAATGAATGATAATTAATGTAATAGTCCGCATGGGGTTACATACAACTCTGTACTCCGATCAAGCCTCCGATAGCGGTGGTAACGGTGATGATTACTTTGATAATGAAGCTCCATACGGAGCGGGGAGATGATGAATTACTCATAATAAGAAATTTTAAATAAATTGATAATAGTTTTTTTATTCACCACGGAGGACACAGAGGACGCAGAGGAAAGAAATAATCTGTGGTGAAAAAACTCAGTGTCCTCCGTGTCCTCTGTGGTGAACCTTTTAGGCAGCCGGATCAGGCGCTTCGCCACCTCCGTCCGGTTTCGGATCAGGGTTGTCACCCGAATCAGAACCTCCTCCGGCAGTTGTCG
>ERZ857922.1286-NODE-1286-length-31912-cov-18.147440_pt1 | contig 31912 bp, 29 predicted proteins | sample MGYA00519579_ERZ857922 | MGnify/ENA primary metagenome ERZ857922 (study PRJEB31778, sample SAMEA3449375) | human gut metagenome | biome: human gut; feature: human-associated habitat; material: faeces | place: United Kingdom | collected 2010/2012 ... | reverse complement strand
TCTGTATAAGGGGGATGTCAAAATGAAAGAAATAGTAAATGAAGTAGAAGAAGAAAAATATAAAAACGATTATTCATTTTTATTAGAGTATGATAAAGAAGCTTTGGATGAAGAGATAAGACAAGATGAGCTAAAAAAAGCTAGAGAAGAATCATATAATGAAGGAATAAGAAATAATAAAGTGGAAATAGCAAAAAAACTATTAGAAATGAACATTCCGAAAAAAGATATTGAAAAAGCAATAGGTATGCCTTTAGAAAAATTAGAAGATCCAGATTATACAGACGAAATAAAGATACCAACATATGATAAAGAAGTTTTGGATGAAGAGATAAGACAAGATGAACTAAAAAAAGCTAGAGAAGAATCATATAATGAAGGAATAAGAAACAATAAAATAGAAATAGCTAGGAGTCTTCTAAAATCTTCTATGGAATTAAAAGATATATCTAAACATACAGGACTAACACCAGATGAAATAAAAAAACTACAATAAATATTGTAGAATTTTATTTTTTTTGATAGTTTGCACAAAAAGCCTCATCATAATTAATATTATTTTTGTTATTATTTTTAACAATTTTAATACTGGCTAGTAAGCATTTTCCAATACTATAATCACAATTTTTACAACTTTTAACATCACAATCAATATTTTGATTAAAAAAATTATTATCCATTAAAACTCACCTGTTTTTATTATTGAATAGAAATGAAAAAAATATACATAATAAAAACAGGTGATAGAATGGAAAATGTAGATAGTAGATTTAATAAATATTATGAATTTAACGATGATATAAACTATAAAAGAAAAAATATAGATTTTAATGAGTATGGTCCAAATAAATATTTATTAGAAGATAACTTGCTTAATTACCAAGCTAAAACTGGCCCAATTTGTGTAAAAAAGAAAATAAAAAGATAGTAAAACTTTCTTTTTTTTTGTATAATAAATAAGAGGTGGAAAAAATGAAAATATTAACAATTAATGCTGGAAGTTCATCAATGAAATTTTCAGTAATCGAATTACCAGAAGAAAAAGAATTAATCAATGGTTATTTTCAAAGAATAGGAATAGGTGGGTCTTTTTATGACGTTAAAATCAATGGTGAAAAACTTCATAGAGAAATTGATTTACCAGATCATTTAGTAGCTTTAGAATTACTAAAAAAAGAAATAGTAGAATTAGGAGTTGTTTCATCATTAGATGAAATTGATGGAATAGGACATCGTTTAGTTCATGGTGGAGAAAAATATGCAAATAGTGTAATTATAGATGATGAAGTAATTGCAACATGTAATAAATTTAAAAAATTAGCAAAACTTCATATGCCATCAATGCTAGCATGTATTGAAGCAAGTAAAAAAGCTTTTCCAAATACACCAATGGTTGCTGTATTTGACACATCATTTCATCAATCAATGAAACCAGTAAATTTCTTATATCCAGTACCATATGAATGGTATGAAAAATATGGAGTAAGAAGATATGGATTCCATGGAACAAGTCATAGATTTATTAATAGAGAAATATCAAATTATTTAAATAGAAATGATTTAAAAGTTATTTCTTGTCATATTGGGTCAGGAGCATCATTATGTGCAATTGATTCAGGTAAAGTAGTAGACACATCAATGGGATTTTCTCCAATTACTGGAATTATGATGGGAACACGTCCTGGTGACATAGATCCTTCAATCATTCAATATATGATGGATGAAGCAAATATGAGTTTAGATGATGTTATGACAGCTTTAAATAAAAAGAGTGGACTTGAAGGAATTTGTGGTAAATCAGATTCAAGAGATGTTGAAGATGGAATTAAAGCTAATGATGAAAAATGTATATTAGCACAAGAAATGTATGTTCAAAAAATAGCTAATTACATTGCAATGTACAATAATGAATTAAATGGTGCTGATGTTATTGTTTTAACAGCTGGTGTTGGAGAAAACTCTAAACAAACAAGAAAAGAAATAATTGAAAAAGTAGCATCATTAGGAATTAAAATTGATGATGATAAGAATGATTTTAGAGGAGAATTTAGATTAATCAGTAGTGATGATTCAAGTATTCCAGTATATGTTATTCCAACTAATGAAGAATTAATGATTGCACTAGATACTTATGATTTAATTAAATAGAAAATAGGTGATTACTATCACAAAAGAAGTATTAAAAAAAATATATAAAAAAATAAAAGAATATGACACTATTATTATAGTAAGACACATTGGACCTGATCCGGATGCTGTTGCAAGTCAAATAGCACTTAGAGATTCAATTAAACTTACATTTCCAAACAAAAAAGTTTATGCTTTGGGAAATAGTGTATCAAAATTTAAAAGTTATGGTTCTTTAGATAAAGTAGACTATAAAGAACTTGATGGTTGCCTTGTAATAGCACTTGATGTTCCAAACCTTTATAGAGTTGATGGAATAAGTGATATAAATTATAGAGAGATGGTTAAAATTGATCACCATCCTTATGAAGATAAATTTGGTGAAGTAGAGTATGTTGATACTACTGCTTCTTCAACTTGCCAAATGATAGCAGAATTACTATTTAATACAAAATTAAAAATAGATGAAAATGTTGCAAATAACTTATTTTTAGGAATTGTATCAGATAGTGATAGATTTTTAGTTGGTAGTACATCTAAAGAAACATTTAAAATTGTTTATAAATTAATTGATGAAGTTGGAATAGATTTTATATCTCTTTATCCTAAACTATATGAAAGACCTATAAATGAAATTAAATTTCATGGTTATATAGCAAATAACTTAATAATCACTGATAATGGGCTTGCTTATATAAAATTTAGTCCTGCAATTTTAAAAGAGTATGATGTAGACACTGCAACTCCATCTAATATGATAAATGATTTTAATAATATTAAAGGCGTTTATTCATGGGTTTTCATTACTAACGATGAAAAAAATAAACAATTTAAAATTAATATTCGTAGTAGAGGGCCTATAATTAATGAAATAGCAGCTAAATATCATGGTGGTGGTCATAAGTTTGCTAGTGGTGTAAAAACTACTGATGAAAGTGAAATTGACAACTTATTAAAAGACTTAGACCAAGTATGTAAAGATTATAAAGAAAAATTGTAATTGACTATATTATGTATAGTCTTTTTTATTTTGGTTGAAAATAATAATACTTAATGGTAAAATTTATTTAGAATAGAGTTGGTTATTTATGAAAAAGAAATTATTATTATTAATATCTGTGTTATTTATGTTCCCAGTAATTGCAAATGCAGATATAAAATTTCCAAAATATATTAATGGAAATACTAAATTAGAAGGTTTAGATACATTAGATAATGGAGATGTAGTTTATTATCAATGGGTGAAATATAAAGAGGCTGATTTAAAAAAACAAAAAGATTTAGAAAAAGAAAATATAAAATTGGGTAATGAGGTAATTGAATTAGGAAACACTTATGGTGCAAATAATACTACTATAGAGTCATATAGCTCAATGATAACAAATAATAATAAGCAACTTAGTAGATTAACAACTAGGAATGAATACTATGATGAACAAATTAAAAATTACCCAAACGGCAATATTAAAACGTGCGATGAATATAAAACTATTGATTATAGTACATTAACAATTGATAATATATCAACAGAGCTTGACGAACTTAAAAATAAAAAAGATGATAAAGAAACTGAAATGAATGCTCTTAATTGCGATAGTCGTCCGGAAGAGCAGAAACAAAGTTGTTTGGATAATAAGAGTAAAATTCAAGAAGTAGTCCAATGCTATTCTAATTTATCTTTTGCAATAAATAATTATAGAGGTTTATTACGTGAGAAAAAAAGTACAATGGATGAAATTGATAGTCTTACTAGCTCTAATGAAGATTGTAATACACAAATAACAAGAATAGAAGGCATAAATTCGACAATAAGCAAACAAATTAAAGAAAAGAATGATAAAATATCTGCTAATAAAACAACTATTAAAGAATTAGAAAATAATCCTGATGATTCTAAATGGGTTAGAGTTGGATATAATAATGAAATAAGTTCAAGTAATCTTAATGATAATTCTACATTATATATTAAGATAGTTAAAAGTGATGGTTCTTCAAGTGTAGAATCCACTAATTATAATTATGATGCGTCTACTGGTAAATATAAGAATTGTTGTATCTTTGAAGACAATACAGGAAAAAGACAAATTAAATTAGATAAAATAACTTTAGCAATAAATTCAACTTTTGATTTAGCATCATTATTAGAAGATACATCAATTATATATAGTTCTAATAATGCAGAGGTAGCTACAATAAGCTCTAATGGTTTGATTACTGGATTAAAAGCTGGTACTGCTATAATTACAGCTGAAGGTACTGGTAAAATATATACTATAGATGTTGAAGTTAAAGGAAGTAAAATTGAAGATTCTACCGGTAATTCTTCAATAATATATAATGGTGATGCACTTGATGAGGGGACTCAAGAAAATTATAATAAAATAAATGAAAATGATAATCTTTATAAAGAAATAGAAAAGAAAGTTACTGGCGCAAAAAGATTCGAAGTAATTGAAATTACTTTGACTAAAGATGGTCAAAATGTTCAACCTAAAAGTAAAGTAACAGTTGAAATAAAAATACCATCTGGATATAATCCAGATAATATACTAGTATATTATGTAGAAGATGACGGTACTTTAACATTAGTAAATCATACTGTAGTAGGGGATAAAGTACAAATTGATACTGATAAAGTTGGAAAGTTTGTTATAGTAGAAAAAGAAGATCAAAATAAAAATGAATCTTCAAATAATACTACTGAAAACCCTAAGACTGGTACTATAATTTCAATTAGTGTTATTATTGTTGGTATAATAGTTGCTACAGGAATATATTTTTACACTAAAAAGAAAAATAAATTGTTTAGACTATAAAAATTTATAGTCTTTTTTTCTTGACGAACATTCGTTTTAATGATAGTATTTTTTTGAGGGATGAGCATGAAAATAAAATCATTTAAAAAAGAAAAAAATAATAAATATAAAATTATATTTGAAAGTGGTGAAGATATAGTTTTATATGACGATGTTATAGTAAAATATAATTTGCTAGTAAATAAAACTTTTGATACTAATAAATTAGAAGAAATAATAAAATATAATTCTAGTTTAGATGCATATTATTTAGCATTAAAATATATTTCCAAAAAAATGCGTACTAAATTAGAAATTAGAAAATATTTAGAAAAAAAAGATATAGATTCTAAAACAATTGATGAAACTATAAATAAACTAGTTAATAATAAAGCTATAAATGAAGATTTATATATTCAAGCTTTTTGCAATGATCAAATAAATTTTAGTAATATAGGTCCTAACAAAATAGTTTCAAAATTAAAAGATTTAGGAATTTCTAAAGAGAAAAGCATTGACTATTTAAATAGTATTAATGACAGTATATGGCAAAATAAAATAAATAAAATAGTTGATAAGAAAATAAAATCTAATCATAATTATAGTAGCTATATTTTAAAAAATAAGATATTAAATTCATTGGTAAATGATGGCTTTGATAAATCAATGGTTACTGACATAATCAATACAAAAGATATATCCTGTGATAAAAATATTATCATAAAAGAATACAATAAGCAAAAAAGCAAATTAAGTAAGAAATATGATGGAGAAGCTTTAGAGTATCAAATTAAGTTAAAACTTAGAAGCAAAGGCTTTTCTAATGACGAAATAAATAATATAAAAACAGGATTTTAAAATATCCTGTTTTTTTAGTTATTATTTGTATTTTGAGATAATGCATTTTGAATATATTTTGCATATTGTTCTTTTAATTCAGTATCTTGAATTTCTACATTATAATCTTTGCGAAGTTGTTGCATGGCTTTAACTGACATTGTTGAATCATTAGTTGTTTTTTCATTAGCAATTTTTTCTGTAATAGTATCTTTAATATCATCTAATTTAGATTTGTCTTTTTGATTAGTTTTTAAAATTATATGATATCCTAAAGAAGTTTTTATTGCTGTAGTAGAGTATTCATTATTCTTTAATTTAACAGCAGCATCAATTAAACTATCATAATCACTACTTAATGTACCATAATTTACATATCCAAGTGATCCACCATTTTTAGCAGTAGATTCATCTTTTGATTCACTTTTAGCAAGTTCAGCAAATTTAGCTTTAACATCATCAGCTTTTTTTAATTCTTCAATAATTTTTTTAGCTTTTTCTAGAGTTTCATTTTCTTTGGCTTTCTTTTCATCATCAGACATACTATCAGTAGTTTCAGGTGTAATTAAAATATGACTTAATTCAATATCACCAATAACTTTATCATCATAATACTTTTTAATTTCCTTATCTGTAACTTCATTTTTAGCATAATCTTCAGTAGCTAAATTTTGCAAATAACTTAAGTAAAGAGATTCTTGATAAGCTTCTTTAGTAGCATATCCAGTATAATAAGATATCATTTGTTCTAATTTTTCTTTATACTGTTCTTCTAAAGACTTCATAGTTGATTCGGCATGAGTTGTAGCATCATTAAGTTTATCTTTATATTTATCCTCCAAAATATTTTTGTCAATCATACTTATTAAAGTTTCTAAAGCACGATCAGTTTTAATTTTCTCATACAATTCATCAACACTAATTTTATTCTTTTCATTAATAGTAACAACAGCTTCTTCACCATTCTTTAATTTTGGTATTTGTTTTCCACACCCTGAAGTTAATATTAAACACATACAAAGTACTAATATTTTCTTTTTCATTTCTATCCTCCTAAACAATATTTATTATAACAATTATGAAGGTAAAATACAATTATTTATTGCAAGTGTGATAATAAACCAGCACATAAATTTTAGTTAACCATACAATATAAATGAAAAGACAAATAAAGGAGGAATGATTTATGAATCACAACTGTTCTGGACTTGGTCCTGCTATAATCTTAGTATTATTTATTTTACTTATAATCATAGTAGGAGCATTTATCTAATAAATAGGAGGTGTAATAATGAGCTGTTGTAAAAAGCCAGAAAAAACTTGTTCTAACAATAATAATAGCGCATTTATAATTCTAATATTATATATTTTACTTGCTATAATATTAGGTAGTGTAATTTTTTAATAAAGGAGGGTTAATCCTTCTTTTTTCTCGACCTTAATAGCGAATTTTATTGACTAAAACTTCAAAATATTATATAATTATTGCACTTGGAACTTTTAGAAGAATGGTGATTTTTTGGCACATTATTTTACTAATGAAAATAATTTAAAAAGCGAAATAAGAACTATTAGGTATACTAATGGTGCTTTTTCGCTTGTTTTTAATAGTGATAATGGTGTTTTTTCAAAAGACCATTTAGATTTTGGAAGCAAACTTTTAATCGAAACAATAATAAAAAATGTTGATAATACTGATAAAAATAAAAGTATTTTAGATGTAGGATGTGGTTATGGATTTATTGGAATAAGCCTTGCTAAAATACTAAATTCTAAAGTAGTAATGGTTGATATAAATAAAAGAGCAATTCATTTAGCAAATATGAATATAAAAGAAAATAAAGTAAATGCTCAAGCTTTTGAAAGTAATATTTATGAAAATGTTAAAGAAAAGTTTGATGTAATAGTATCTAATCCACCGATTAGAGCTGGAAAAAATATTGTTTTAGAAATTCTTGAAAGAGCTCATGAATTTTTAAATATAAATGGAGAACTTTGGTTTGTAATAAGAAAAGATCAAGGTGCTAAAAGTATTGCTAAGGAACTAGAAAAAATATATAAAATCGAAATTATGGAAAAATCTAAAGGTTTTTATATATTTAGGGCTAAAACTTATTGACATTAAAGAATGTTACTGTTAAAATTATAAATTGGTGACGTGTTAATTTTTTTCTTTGGCAAGGAGCTAAAAAATATTTAGATATTGGGGTGAAATTGTGGCTTATAAGGTAAAAAAATTTGGAGATTACGTTGAAAGACGTACATTCTCTAGAGCAAAAAACACTATGGAGCTTACGGATTTGTTGGAAATCCAAAAAAAATCATATAATTGGTTTTTAGAAGAAGGAATTAAAGAAATATTTGAAGATTTATTTCCTGTAGAAAGTTTTACTGGTAATGTGACTTTAGATTTTGGTGACTATTCTTTTGATGCGCCTAGATATACTATCAAAGAAGCAAAAGAGAGAATGGTAAACTATGCAGCACCATTAAAAGTTCAAGCAAGAGTATTTATTCACGAAACTGGTGAAGTTAAAGAACAAGAAATATTCTTAGGTGATATGCCTTTAATGACTGATGCTGGTACATTTATTATAAATGGAGCAGAACGTGTAATTGTTTCACAATTAGTACGTAGTCCATCTGTATATTTCAAAAAAGAAATAGATAAAAATGGCCGTCGTATTATCAATGGAGAAATAATTCCAAATAAAGGAACATGGTTAGAATTCGAATTAGATGCAAGAGATGTATTCTATGTAAGAATAGATAGAACTAGAAAAGTTCCGATTACAACTTTCTTACGTGCTTTAGGATTATCAAGCAATGAAGATATTATTAGTGTATTTGGAGAAAATCAATACATTATGAATTCTTTTGAAAAAGATACTACTAAAAACACTGATGAAGCATTAATTGAAATATTCGAAAAATTAAGACCTGGAGAACCAGCTACTCTTGATTCTGCAAAGAACCAATTAATTGTTAGATTCTTTGATAAATTCCGTTATGACTTAGCTAAAGTTGGTCGTTATAAATTTAATAAAAAATTAAATGTTTGTGATCGTTTACTAAATTGTAAATTAGCTCAAGATATTAAAGATGAAGAGGGTAATATTATAGCTAAGAATGGTGAAGTTGTTACTAAAAAATTATTAGAAACAATTAAACCAATACTTGCAAATGGATTTGGGTTAAAGAAAACTATTATTAATGAAGAATTAGATGATTATGATCAAATTCAAGAAATTTTAGTATATGATAAAAATGTTGATGATAAACTTATTAAAATTATTGGTAATGATCAATCAATCGATGTTAGAAGATTAACAATTTCAGATATATATGCTGCTGTATCTTATTATTTAAATTTACAAGATGGTATAGGTAATGACGATGAAATCGATAACTTAGGAAATCGTCGTGTAAGACAAGTTGGTGAATTAATTCAAGGACAATTTAGAGTTGGTATGGCTAGAATGGAAAGAGTTATTCGTGAAAGAATGACTACTCAAGAACTTGAAAATGTAACACCAAAATCATTAATTAATATTAGACCAGTTACTGCTGTATTAAAAGAATTCTTTGGTAGTAGTCAATTATCAAAATTTATGGATCAAATTAATCCAATTGCTGAATTAACTGATAAAAGACGTTTATCAAGCTTAGGACCTGGTGGATTATCTCGTGAAAGAGCTGGTATGGACGTTCGTGATATCAACCCATCACATTATGGTAGAATTTGTCCTATTGAATCACCAGAAGGTCAAAATATCGGACTTATAACTTCACTTGCAGGATATGCAAAAATTAATGATTATGGTTTCATAATGACACCATATCACAAAGTTGTAGATGGGATTGTTACTGATACAATTGAATACCTAACTGCTGATGAAGAAAAAGATTATTATATTTCTCAAGCAACAGTTGCAATGGATGATAATAATAGAATTATAGAAGATGAAGTTGTTGTTCGTTTAAATGGCGACAATGTAATGGCAAAACGTGAAGAAGTTAACTATGTTGACGTTTCACCTGCTCAAATAGTTGCAGTTACAACAAGTTGTATACCATTCTTAAACTATGATGATGGTCATAGAACACTAATGGGTGCCAACATGCAACGTCAAGCAGTTCCACTTTTAACTACAGAATCACCAATTGTTGGTACTGGAGTTGAAGCAACAGCCGCTAAATATTCTGGATCAACAGTAGTTTGTAAAGCTGATGGTGTAGTAGATTATGCTGATGCTAAAAAGATAATTGTAAAAACAGCTAAAGCAAAAGATACTTATTACTTAGCAGATTTCGAAAGAAGTAATGCTGCTACTTGTATAAATCATAAACCTTTAGTTAAAAAAGGTGATCAAGTAAAAATGGGTCAAATAATAGCCGATGGTCCTTCAACACAAAATGGAGAACTTGCTATTGGTAAAAATATGTTAGTAGCATTCATGACATACAATGGTTATAACTATGAAGATGCTGTTATCTTAAATGAAAGATTAGTTAAAGATGATGTTTATACATCATTACATCTAGAACACTATGATATTGAATGTCGTGATACTAAACTTGGACCTGAAGAAATTACAAGAGATATTCCAAATGTTGGAGAAGAAGCTCGTAAAAATCTAAATAGCGAAGGTATTGTAAGAATCGGTACTGAAGTTAAAGAAGGAGATATTCTTGTTGGAAAAGTAACTCCAAAAGGTGTTCAAGAATTAACAAGTGAAGAAAAATTATTACATGCAATTTTTGGTGAAAAAACTCGTGAAGTTAGAGATACATCACTTAGAGTTGACCATGGTGCTGGTGGAATAGTTCATGATGTTAAAGTTTATACTAAAGAAAATAGTGATGAATTACCAGCTGGTGTATTCAAAATTATAAGAGTATATATTATTCAAAAGCGTAAAATTCAAGTTGGAGATAAAATGTCTGGTAGACATGGTAATAAAGGTGTTATATCACTAGTATTACCTGAAGAAGATATGCCTTATTTACCAGATGGTCGTCCAGTAGATATCATGTTAAATCCACTTGGTGTTCCATCTCGTATGAACGTTGGACAAATCTTAGAATTACATTTAGGTATGGCAGGAAAGAATTTAGGTGTTAAATATGCAACACCAGTATTCGATGGAGCTAATCTAGATGATATTCATGAAGAAATGAATGAAGCTAATATGCCAGAAGATGGAAAAGTTACACTTATAAATGGACGTACTGGTGAACCATTCGACAATAAAATAAATGTTGGTGTAATGTATATGGTTAAATTACATCACATGGTTGATGATAAATTACATGCTCGTGCAACAGGACCTTACTCATTAGTTACACAACAACCTCTTGGTGGTAAAGCACAATTTGGTGGACAAAGATTTGGAGAAATGGAAGTTTGGGCATTATATGCATATGGTGCAGCTCATGTACTTCAAGAAATTTTAACTGTAAAATCTGATGATGTAGTAGGACGTGTTAAAGTTTATGAAGCTCTAGTTAAAGGTAAAACAATTAATCAAGCTGGAGTACCAGAAAGCTTTAGAGTATTAATAAAAGAATTACAAGCATTAGGATTAGATATTCAAGTATTAAATAAAGATAATGAATTAGTTGATTTTAAAGACATGGAAGAAGAGGAAGATAAAGAAGAAACAGTAATGATTGAGCAAATTGATACTGAAAATCTTGAAGAACCTGAAGAACCAGATGTAGAAGATGAAATTGATGAATTTGAAGAGGAAGATAACGAAGAATTAGAATATCCTGGTGATGAAGAAGTAGAAGAAGAGGAAGGTGATTTACTATGATGGAAGCAAATAACTTTAATGGAATTAGAGTAGGAATTGCCTCTCCTGAAAAAATCCTAAGTTGGTCTTATGGAGAAGTAAAAAAACCTGAAACAATAAATTATCGTACATTAAAACCTGAAAGAGATGGTTTATATTGTGAAAAAATCTTTGGACCTACTAAAGATTATGAATGTTCTTGTGGTAAGTATAAAAGATTACGTTACAAAAATGTTGTATGTGATAGATGTGGAGTAGAAGTTACAAGTTCTAAAGTTCGTCGTGAACGTATGGGACATATTGAACTTGCTTCTCCATGTTCACACATTTGGTTCTTTAAAGGAATTCCTTCAAAAATGGGATTAGTTCTAGATATGTCTCCAAGAGATCTTGAAGAAGTAATTTACTTTGTAAGTTATGTAGTTATTGATCCAGGAAAAGCTCCTTTAGAGAAAAAACAAACATTATCTGACAAAGAATATAGAGCATATTATGAAAAATATGGTAATACATTCAAAGTTGGAATGGGTGCTGAAGCAATTAGAGAATTACTTGAACAAGTTGATCTTGAAAAAGAAATTGAAGAATTAAGAAAAGAACTTGAAAATGCTTCAGGACAAAAGAAAATTAGATTAAGTAAACGTTTAGAATGTTTAGTATCATTTGTTGAATCTGGTAATAAACCTGAATGGATGGTTCTTACTGTATTACCAGTAATATCTCCTGAATTAAGACCAATGATTCAATTAGATGGTGGACGTTTTGCTACATCTGATTTAAATGATTTATATCGTCGTATAATTAACCGTAACAATCGTTTAAAGAAATTATTAGAATTAGGTGCCCCAAGTATCATTGTTCAAAATGAAAAACGTATGTTACAAGAAGCAGTAGATTCATTATTTGATAATGGTCGTCGTGGTAGAAGCGTTACTGCTGCAGGTAATAGACCTTTAAAATCATTATCAAGTATGTTAAAAGGTAAACAAGGACGTTTCCGTCAAAATTTATTAGGAAAACGTGTTGATTATTCTGGTCGTTCAGTTATCGTTGTTGGACCAAACTTAAAAATGTATCAATGTGGAATTCCTAAAGAAATGGCTCTTGAATTATTTAAACCACATGTTATTCATGGTTTAGTTGAAAGAGGACTAGCTCATAATATTAAAGGAGCTAAAAAATTAATAGAAAATAGAGATGAATGTGTTTGGGATATTGTTGAAGATGTTATAACAGAACATCCAGTAATGTTAAACCGTGCTCCAACATTACATAGATTAGGTATCCAAGCATTCGAACCAAAATTAGTTGGTGGAAAAGCAATAAGATTACACCCATTAGTATGTACAGCATTTAACGCTGACTTCGATGGTGACCAAATGGCTGTTCACGTTCCACTTTCTGAAGAAGCAAAAGCTGAAGCAAGAATTTTAATGCTTGGTGCAAATAACATCTTAAATCCTAAAGATGGAAAACCAATTGTTACTCCATCACAAGATATGGTTTTAGGTAACTGTTATTTAACTATTGAAAAAGCCGGAGAACCTAATGAAGGTAAAGTATATAAAAATACTAATGAAGTATTAATGGCTTACCAAAGAAGAGAAATTACATTACATACAAGAATTGCTGTTCCAGTAAATTCATTTAAACATAAAATATTTACTGATGATCAAAAGAATAAATACTTGGTAACTACTTGTGGTAAAATAATATTCAATGAAATATTACCAGATAGTTATCCATATATTAATGATAGTAGTAAAGATAATATTGAAGGAATTACTCCTAAAAAGTATTTCTTAGAAATGGGTACAAATATACCAGAAGCTATTGCTAATATGGAATTGACTAAACCATTTGTTAAAAAGACATTAGGAAGCATAATCGCTCAAGTATTTAAAAGATATAAAACTACTGAAACTTCAGTTATGCTTGATAAATTAAAAGATTTAGGATTTAAATATTCTACAGTAGCTGGTATTACAGTATCAGCATCTGATATTATCCCTTCAAAAACTAAACATCAAGTTATTGAAGAAGGACATCAAATGGTTGAAAAAATCAATAAACAATTTAAACGTGGTTTAATTACTGAAGAAGAACGTTATACAAATGTTATTGATGTATGGAATAAAGCAAATGCAAAGATCCAAAAAGAACTTGAAAGTGTTGCTAATGATGATTTTGATAATCCAGTATTCATGATGATGAACTCTGGAGCTCGTGGATCTATTTCAAACTTCTCACAACTTGCTGGTATGCGTGGTTTGATGGCAAAACCAGATGGATCTACAGTTGAAATTCCAATCACTTCAAACTTTATTGAAGGACTTACCGTATCAGAATTCTTCTTGTCTACACATGGTACAAGAAAAGGAGATGCCGATACAGCACTTCGTACAGCCGATTCAGGATATTTAACAAGAAGACTTGTTGATGTTGCACAAGATATTATCGTTAAAGAGTACGATTGTGGTTCAATTAATGGTGTTGAAGTTCATGATTTACTTAACGATAAAGATGGATCAGTTATTGAAGCTTTATCAGAGCGTATTTTAGGACGTTTCTCAGCACAAAAAATTATTAATCCAGAAACGAAAGAAGTTATTCTAGAAAAAGGTGAAATGATTACTGAACCAATAGTTGCTAAAATAACTAAGGCTGGAATTAAAAAAGTTAATATTAGAAGTGTACTTACATGTAAAACGGTTAATGGTGTATGTCAAAAATGTTATGGTAGAAACTTAGCTACTGGTAACTTAGTTGAAACTGGCGAAGCTGTAGGTATTATGGCTGCTCAATCAATTGGTGAACCTGGTACACAATTAACAATGCGTACATTCCATACAGGTGGAGTTGCTAGTGGAGACGATATCACTCAAGGTCTTCCAAGAGTTGAAGAATTATTCGAAGCTAGAAATCCAAAAGGAAAAGCTACAATTGCTGAAATTAGTGGTAAAGTTGCTTCAATTGAAGAAACTAATGGTAAACATAAAATTGTTATCGAAAACGAAGTTGAAGCTCGTGAACATGTTACAAATTACAACATGAAATTAAGGGTAGCAGTTGGAGACGAAGTAAACGCTGGTGATAAATTAACACAAGGTGCTGTTAATCCAAAAGAATTACTTGCAGTTACTGACCCACTTACTGCTCAAGAATATATCTTAAAAGAAATTCAAAGTACATATAAATTACAAGGTGTTGATATTTCAGATAAACATATTGAAATTATTGTACGTAGAATGATAAATAAAGTTCAAGTACTTGAGTCTGGAGATACAGATTTAGTTGAAGGATTATCAGTATCATTAAGAGACTTTACTGATGCTAATAAACCAATTATCTTAAATGGTGGTGTACCTGCTAAAGGAAGGCCAATTATGTTAGGTATTACTAAAGCATCTCTAGAAACAGATTCATTCTTATCTGCCGCATCATTCCAAGAAACTACAAGAGTTTTAACAGATGCTGCAGTTAAAGGTAAGATTGATCATTTAAGAGGACTTAAAGAAAATGTTATCATTGGTAAACTAATACCTGCTGGTACTGGTGCTAAACAATATAGTGATATTGAAATAATGCTTCAAAAAGAATTCATGGGTGATGATGCTCAAGAATATTTAGAAGAAAAATTGATGAATGATAATATAGAGGAAGGAAACAATTAATTTTGTTTCCTTTTTGCTTTATAGTAAATAAATATTGTTATAACTGCTGGTATACTAAGTAAAAATAAATAGTGAGGAAAATATAAAGAAATTATTAAATCATTTATATAATTATCTCCAAATACAAAACAAGCTATTAAAAATATAGTTATTAATATTCCAATAAAATAATAGTTATTATATTTTTGAGGAAGTAATCTTTTTAAAAAACAACTTGCTAAACAAAGCAATACAAAATTATCTAGTATCCAAGAAATTGAAAGAATATTCTCAACTTTTTCAATAAATCCAAAGACTTGAATGTCTTTTAAAACCATATATTCTGGAAATCTATAAATATATATTAAATAAGGCCCTAATACACCAATTAAAATAACACATAAAAAAGTTAAAGCAATAGATATTGTTATATAGGCATTATAAAAATTATTATCTTCAAGTTGTAAATCTAATAAAAATAATAATGGTGTAGCAGATAGTGTAAAATAATATAAACTACTTTTTAATATATCGAATGTAGAATTACTAAAAAAGGGTTTTAGATTAGTATAATCTCCATTAAAAAATAATGCTAATATCCCAAATATGGTAAAAAATAAGGAAATAGGGAAAAGGCATTCAACGACGTAAGCTAAAATTTTATAACCTTTGAATGCAACAACTCCAATTAATATTACTAATGGTAAAATAATTAATAAAGTATTTGAATTAATTAAGAAAAAAGATTTAGCAAATATTTGAATAATAAATAATATTTCATTGATGACAGCAATACTATAAATAATTAATAATAAGCGAATTATAAAACCTAAAGGCCCCATAATTTTTAAAATATCAGTTAGAGATTTATGTTCTTTTTTATTCATTATAGTTTTTAAAAAATAACAAAAGATTATACCAAGTAAACTACCTAAAATAAAACTAATCCAAGTATCATTTTTAGAAAAGCCAAAAAGTAAAGCATATCCAATTCCTAAAAATAAAGCTTTGGAACAAAAAATTATAAAAAAATTTTTTTGCCTATTTGTTATCATTTCTTTTTCACCTCAAATATTAAACCATTTTTATTTATACTAGTATTAACATTAATATTGTAATTTATTTTTTCAAAATTTAGTTTTTTGTTATTATTTTTATAATATTTAAAATTTATACCTAATACATCGCTATCATTATTTATTAAAGTTTCTATTGTCTTATCTAAATCTTTTTTTATGATTTTATTAAATTTATTTTGTAATTTGTAGTAATTATTTTTATTTTTTAAATCGTAATTGCATTGATTTTCTTCAATTCTAGCCATTAAATTAATATTTATATTTGCGTTACTATTTGTAATATTAAATTTTAATTTTTGCTTATAAATATTAATAATTACATATTTATCTTCACCGTTTTCACTAGAACATTTATATTTATAAAAGGCATTTCTATTTTTATTTAGTAGTATGTTTATAGCTTGACTTTCTGAATAAGATAGAATATCTTTTAATTCATTTTTATTGTTAAATATAGCTATACCTTCAAGTTTTAATTTGTCATTTTTTTTAGTAACTGTTGGTAAATATAAATCTTGCATAGGATTAACATTTAAATCTACAAAATCTTCAAGATTTATTTTTAATGATAAATTTTCAGAACTAGTATTTTCTATCATGTTATAAAGACTTTCTGAAACTACTTTATTTTCAGTACTTGTACTTTTTAAAATAGTTTTAGCATCATTTTCTTTAGCAACTAGCATATAAAACATATTATTAATATTTGGATTTCTAATAAAATAATCGATTATTTGATTTGATTTCTTAGTTGCTATTTCTTCAGACATTATCATAATTTTAACATGTCTTAAATACAGAATTTTACTTATTTCAAGATTTGTACTATTAAATGCTTCGGTTACAGTTTTACCACTACCGCTTACATAATAAGCTCTATTGTCATTTTTAGAATTATCACTTTCTTCATCATCATTTAAAACTTCAAAAGTTACTTTAAAATTATTCTTTTCATTATCGAAATATATAGCAATTCCAGATACAATGGCTAAATTATTTAATTCCTTATAATCGCAGCAACTACAACTTAAGAATATAAAAAAAAGAAGAATTATTATTTTTTTCATAAAAGATCATTCCTTTGTTTTGTAATATTTTTAGCTGCTAATAAATTACTTCTTTTAGTATCTTTTGCAGAATCGCTTTTAATAAACATTTTATTAAAATAATTCTTATTAAATGGTGCAATAGGGTAAAAGTATGGTTTACCTAATGTTTTTAAACTACAAATATGAATAAAGAATATTAATGTTGATATTATTAGTCCAAATAAACCATAAACAGAGGCGAAGAATAAAAAAACAATTCTAAAATGACGAATAGCATTTATCATTTCAAATTCAACAAACATTAAACTGGTTATAAAAGTAAATGCTATTATGATAATCATAATTGGTGAAACAATACCAGCTGACACTGCAGCTTCACCTAAAACTAATGATCCAAGTATTGAAACAGCACTACCATATGAACTTGGAAAACGCATATCACTTTCTCTTAACATTTCACAAATAAATAACAAAATTAATGCTTCAACTATTGATGGAAAAGGAACCTGCGATCGTTGAGATGAAAAATTAATAAGCAAGCTAGTTGGAATAGTCTCCTGGTTATAATTTATTATTGCAATGTAATAACCAGGTACAATAATTGTTAAGAAAAAACATGTGATTCTAAGAATTCTTAAAGCGTTAAATTTTATATTTTTATTGTAGTTATCTACAATTGGATTTATAAAATCACCAAAGAAAGCTGGTAATAATAAAACGAATGGAGAAGTATCCACTAAAATAGCTATTTTACCTTCTAATAAACCTTTAGAAATTTTGTCTGGTCTTTCAGAAGAAGTAACCGTTGGAAATTCACTTTTATTTTCAATAAAATATTGAGCTAGTTGACCTGAATCAAAAATAGCATCTACATCAATTTTATTTAAGATTTTCAAAATATAATCAACGTTTTTACTATCAGCAATATCATTAATATATAAAACACCAACTTTAGTGTTACTTTTACGTCCAATATTTAATTCTTTAATTTTTAAATGGGAACTTTTTATTCTTCTTTTTATTAATCCTAAGTTAATTTGATAATTTTCATTGAATGCATCTTTCGGACCATATAAAGCTTGTTCAAAATCTGGTGAAGGAATACTCCTATTAATGTCAGCACGAGTTTCTACAGCAATAGTGGTATTCTTTAAAACAATAATGGTAAAACCATTTGTCAAATAATATTCTAGTGTATCAAGTTCTTTTACAAATTTAATATTAGGTGAAGGTATAATTTTTTCTATATCAGTAAGTTTTTTTATGGAAATAAAATAATTCAAATTTTTAAGAATATAATCATTTATTTTGTCACTACTAGATACTGTTTCTAAATAAGCTATATAAACGTATTTATTAAGGTTAATATTAATTTTTCTAATAATTAGATCAGGAGTTTCATTAAATTCACTTTTTATTCTTTCAATTATTTTATTCATATAATTCACCATTTATATTATTTACCAAAAATTGTCTGGTATACTTTATTATGCTATAATATCTTAAAGAGGGATTAATATGACGGTAAAAATTGAAAGATTAGATGACTTTGGTAGAGGAATAGGGTATGTTAATGGTAAAATTGTTTTTATTGAAAATGCTTTACCTGATGAATTAGTAGAATGCAAAATAATAAATGATAAAAAAAATTATTATGAAGCTAAATTAATAAATATTATTAGTAAATCACCTAGAAGGATAATACCAAAATGTAAGTATTTTGATATTTGTGGTGGGTGTCAATTACAACATTTAAACTATGATGATAGTACTTTATATAAAAAGGAAAAAATAAACGATTTATTTAAAAGGAATGAATTATTTGATGGAAATATTAAATTTATTAAAAATGAAAATGATTTTTATTATCGTAATAAAATTGAATTAAAAGTTGTTAATGGTCAAATAGGGTTTTATCAAAGTAAATCTCATGATTTAGTTGAAATTGATGAATGTTTAATAACTAAATCATGTATTAATAATGTAATTAATGATGTAAAAAAATTAAATTTAAAAAATGCATCTATTACCATAAGAAGTAATTTTAATGATGAGGTATTAATTATTATAAATAGTGGTGATAATATTGATATTAATTATACTGATTTAGTAGGAAATAATAAAATTGCAGGAATTATGGTTAATGGTAAAACAGTTTATAATGAATCATTTTTAATTGAAAATATTAATGACATGTATTTTAAAGTATCTTATAATTCTTTTTTTCAAGTTAATCATTATATATGTTCTAAATTATTTGAAATTATTGCTGATAATATAGATAAAAATAGTATAGTAGCAGATTTATATTGTGGAGTTGGAACATTATCAATAGTAGCATCTAAAAAAGCTTTAAAAGTTTATGGTGTTGAAATAGTAGAAAATGCTATTTTAAATGCTATTGAAAATTCTAAGATAAATAAGGTTAATAATACTTACTTTATGGTTGGAAATGTTAATAAAATATTACCTAAAATTAAAGATAATATAGATACTATTATTATAGATCCACCTAGAAGCGGTCTTGATGATAAAACACGTGATACTATTATAAAGATGTTACCAAGTAAGATAATTTATACTTCATGTAATCCTCAAACGTTATTAAGAGATTTAAAAATATTAAAAGATTTTTATGAAATTAAAGAAGTTTATGCATTAGATATGTTTTCTTATACTTATCATGTTGAGACGGTATGTATTTTAGAAAAGAAGAATTTTTCTGTTGAATAAAAAACATATGTTTGATATGATATGAATGTATTAATTACTTGACGTGTTAATATGGCAATTTAGACGATAGGGTGTGTTTATTTTAAGTCAAGAAAGACAACATGCATTTTGCGGAGATATACTTTTTAAAAGTATATCTCTTTTTTGGGGAAAGGATGAATAAAATGAATGAAATTTTAGAAAAAGAAAAAAACAAGTTATGTTAGATTCTAATTTAGCAATATTATACGAATGTGCAAATGGGACTTTTGTAGAAGAAGTCAGCGGTATAAATGAATGATTATGAAAAAATATAGAAAGAGGAATTCAAATGAAAAAAAATAATAGAAAATAATAAAACAGAATTATTAATATATGAAGCTAAAGATGGAAAGATTAAATTAGATGTCAATTTAGAAAATGAAACAGTTTGGTTAACAGCTAATCAAATGTCACTAATTTTTAATAGAGATGAAAAAGTTATTAGAAAACATATAAATAATGTTTTTAATGATGGTGAATTAAATAAAGAAAACAACACGCAAAAAATGTGTGTTGATGGAGTAAAGCAATTTGTTTCTTATTATAATTTAGATGTAGTAATTAGTGTAGGTTACCGTGTTAAATCCCTTGATGGAGTACGTTTTAAAAAATGGGCTACCGAAAGAATTAAGGAATACATTATAAAAGGATATACCATGGATGATGAACGACTTAAAAATCTTGGTGGAGGAAAATATTTTTATGAACTTTTAAATCGTATTAAGGATATAAGATCAAGTGAAAAGGTATTATATAGACAAGTTCTTGATTTATATGCTACTGCTATTGATTATGATTCTAAAGCAGAAGAAACAATAAATAGTTCAAAATAAATTTCACTATGCTGTACATGAAAATACAGATGCTGAAGTTATTTATAAAAGAGCTGATTCAACTAAACCATTTATGGGCCTTACTAATTTCAAAGGAGAACTTCCAAGTATTAATGATATTGAAATTACAAAAAATTATTTAAATGAAGAAGAACTATTGATGTTAAATAATTTGGTTTCTGGATATTTTGACTTTATAGAATTTCAAGCATTAAAACATAAACCTATGAGAATGAAGGACTATATTAATCAATTAGATAAAATATTATCTTCTTTAGATACAAAAGTATTAAATAGTACTGGAATAGTTAGTCATAAAGAAGCAATAGAAAAAGCAAAAATATAGTATAAAAAATATCTGGTAAAAGAACTTAGTCCTATAGAAAAAGAGTATTTAAATTCTATTAAAAAAATAAATAAAATTGCGGAAAATTTAGTAAAAAAATAGAAAATATAATTTATGAAATAAGAGGGAAAAAATAAGGTTAAACATACCATCTTGAAGAGAGCAGAAATGCCGTAAAATAGTTTTTTTTATCGGCTTTATAAAAAATCGTCTCCCACACGCATTTGGTTGGAATAAAATAATCGTCCGGTTATGTATGGACGGTGTCCGATTATATATGGAAGATAATTTAAACTTTAAAAAATATTAGATATCATTTTTATATCGAGTAGAGATATTACATCTATTAAGATATTATCTCCATCGTTCATATATTTCTATTGTAAACATATCAAATAAAGGAGCAGTCAACCTTGACCTATATATAGGATGCAGTCAAAGCAGATTGAAATGGTTTGCTTTCTTGAAAGAAAATAAAAATTAATATGTTCGATTGTAATTAATAAATAATGTTGATATAATTGATTTGTATTAATTAAGTTGATAAGTATTAATATGACAATTTGGTCGACTAGGGTTTATAGGTTTTAAGCAACTAAAACTTATTTGCAAGCATGCGGAGATATACCTTTTAAGGAGGTATGTCTTTTTTTATTTTGAAAGAGGAGATAAAATTTATGAATGAAATAATAGAAAAAGATAAAATTGACGATTTAATATATGAAATAAGAGGAGTACAAGTAATGCTAGATTCTGATTTGGCAAGGCTTTATGAATGTAAAAACGGAACTAAAGAAGTCAATCAGGCAGTTAAGAATAATATAGATAAATTTCCTGAAAGATACTGTTTTCAACTAACTAATGAAGAATACAAAAACTTGAGGTCAAAAATTATGACCTCAAGTTTAGATAACAGTTATGGTGGTAGAAGATATTTGCCTAAAGTGTTTACTGAACAAGGCGTAATGTGTTATAATTAAGAAAATATAGAGAGAAGATGGTTATTTTGGATATACCAGGAATTGTTATTGGAATAAAATTAGTAAATGGTAAAATCAAACCTAAAAAAAGAAGCTTTCTAACAAATATAATATTAATGATTTTTATATTGTTATTAATTACATTTTTTATAACATTTTTATATGGATTAATTAATATGAACATAGAATATTTGTTTTATAGTGGAATTGGAATATGGAGTATTAGTTATATATTATTAATTTCTGCATATACCCAAAATTCAAATAATTATTATATAAAAATAAAAAATGAAAACTCTTTTGAAGGATTTGAACTTTATTATAAGAAAAAAAGAATAGATATTAAATTTAGTGTGGATAAAGAAGGAAAATTTAAATGGGCTAATAATAATTCTAAATTAAAATGTGTTTCATATTATGATGGAACAAAAATGAGTAATTTTACAAAGTACAGAATAATTAATTATTTTTCTTCATGGTTACTTGAAAATGATTATTTATCTAAAGAAGTATCTGTAACATTTGAAAAATTATAATAATTAGTAAAAATGTTAAAATACATTGCTTGTTGCAATACATTTTTTATAATAAAATTAATTAAAGGAGAAAAAAACATATTAAAAGATAATTTAAAAATTTTAAGAAAGAATAAAGGTCTTTCTCAAGAAGAATTAAGTATTAAATTAAATGTTGTTAGACAAACAATATCTAAATGGGAATCAGGACTATCTGTTTTAGATGCTGAAATGCTTATATCTATATCAGAAGTTTTTGAAACACCAGTAAATGAAATTTTTGGGTGAAAATATTGAAAAAAAAGAAAAATAAATTTTTTAATAATAATAGATATAATTATTATATTACTATTTATTTTATTGACTACATTAGGTAGTCCATATCAATCATGGGATTATAATGATCCACAATGGAGTGTTATTGGTACAATATGGCATTTATTTGAATGGATATTTTTTAAAATTGCTCCAATTATAGTTATAGTGATCACTTTAATTTTAGGAACAATTTTAATAAAAAGAAATAAATAGTAAATATTTTAAAAATATCTTTTACCTTTTTTTATTAATTGTAAAACGATTGTCAATTAGTGAATAAATTCACTAATTTCAGACTGTTGACAAATAGGTATAAAAATTACTTATTTGTCTTTTATTTTATAACTATTAACAAAAATTACTCAAAATAGTTATTATTCTAATATATTTCTATATTAGACATAGTGATGTAATGCGAACTTTTTCAGATTCATACACGCATAAAGAAGGGTTAATTCTCGATGAACCCTTTCTTTTGTTCTAAAGTATGTATTTCTTAAACCATACTTCATCTTTCCATCGGCAAAGACTCTTTCTATATGTTGGGGTCTTTGCTTATATATTTCTTTTACATCTTCATGATGTCTATAATCATTTGTCATTTCTTTATATTCCTCCCATACATGTCTTAAGATTTGTTTATATTTACTTTTTGTACATTGTTCTTTAAATGGACAATTTGAACAATCGTGTTCATCTGCTTTGTAAACCATATATCCATTTTTATCAATTCTTTCCGTTGGTATTAGCTCTTTTTCATTTGGGCAAATATAAATATTATTATATTCATCATACACAAATTCATATTTTTTTAAATAATCTTTTCTATATCCTTTTCTTGTATATGGAAAAGCTGGTATCATTCCTAAATCTATTATTGTCTTACATATATGTGGAGTTAAATATGCAGCATCTCCTACAAAATAATCTATTTGTGATATATCATGATGAGTAGATAAATTTTCAAATGAATCATAAAAAGAAATTGAATCATGAACATTACTTCCATTTGTATCTACTTCTTCATTGCATTTTACAATTCTTTGTACTTCTTCTAAGTATTCTTCATCTGTTAAATCTTCTTCTTGTAATCCTTTTAAAGTAATTTCTAAATCTAATTCTTTTTGATATTTTTTCGCTTCTATTTTTACTATTTCTTTATGATTTTTCTTTTTGTTCGCATATGCTTTAGTATGAGTTGAATCTATATATACTGCAGTCATATCCAAACAATTCCAATTTATTAGTAATTCTATTACTTTATCAAATACTGTTTGCAATAAATCTTTTTCAAGGTTACAAAATTTTCTTTTATAATTTTGGGAATATGTAGAATGGTCTGGGACATCTTCACATAAATTATATCCGATGAACCATCTATATAAATTGTTATATTTTAAATTTTCATAAGTTCTTCTTAAACTATCTTCATGAAAAAGGAACTTTAATATATGAATCTTTATTAAAACTACTGGATCTATACTTTTGCGCCCAACTTTAGAATATAGTTTTTCTACTTCATCATATATAAAGTCCCAATCAAAGTGTTCTTCTATAACTCTTAAAAAATGGTCTTTTGGTACCATATCTTCTAAATTTACTATTTCACTTGAATATTGTCTTTTAGGTCTTTTTGTCATTGCCATATTTATCACTTACTTTCCCTATAATACCCAATATAATGTCACTTTTACATAAAAAAAGTAAGGTTAGTAAGCTTTTTATTTGGATATTATAAAGCAACCTTACATACTTATTATATAACAGTTTTAATAAAATAAAAAGACTATTAACAAAATTTCTTTTGTCAACAGTCTGAAAATATTTAAGTTTAATTAACTTAAATATTTTTTTATCCTAAAGAAAGATCTAAAACCATCATCAAAGTAAAACCAATTAAAGTAAATAGTGCCATTATTTCTTTTCTTTTATTAGTTTGACTTTCCGGAATTAATTCTTCGACTACAACATAAATCATTGCGCCAGCAGCAAATGCTAATAAATATGGTAATAATATTCTTATTTTCATAACTAGTAATGCTCCAATAACTCCAGAAATTGGCTCAACAATACCACTTATTTGGCCGAGAAAAAAAGCCTTTTTACGAGAAAATCCATCTCTTCTAAGTGGTAAACTTATAGCAGCACCTTCAGGAAAATTTTGAATACCAATTCCTAGTGCTAACATACATGCAGCAGCAAGATTTGCTCCATCAATTCCATATTTTAATGAACCAAAAGCAACCCCAATTGCCATACCTTCAGGAATGTTATGTAATGTTATAGAAACCATTATCATTAAACAACGTTTCATTTTTGAACTATTTTCATTATTCTTAGTAACTTTATCAAAAATTTTATCTCCTGTAAAAAGAAGCAATCCACCGCCTAAAAATCCAATTGTTAATACTATCCAGGGAATTAATTTAAGAGATTCTGACATCGTAATTGCTGGTTTTATAAGTGAAAAAAAAGATGCGGCTATCATTAAACCAGCTGAAAAACCTAACATAGCATCCATAAAATTTTTATTTACTTTTTTTATGAATAACACAATGCTTGCACCTAACATAGTTATAAAATAAGTAAATAATGTAGCAATAAGTGCTTGAATATAATAATCTAAATTATTAAACCATTCCATAAATACCTCCAAAATACTCTAAGATATTGTATGAAGATATAAAAATAAAGTTCTAATTAATATTGCTTAATATTTCTATAGTATTTTTGTCTCTCTTGATTATATTTTTCTTTTCCATATTTTTTAATTCACGCATCATATTGGAACGATCAATACATAAATATTCACTAAGACTAGAAAATGAAAAAGGAATAACTACAATATTTGATTTAGTAATAGTCTTTAAATATTTAAAGAATGCGAGTAATTTATCTTCAATAGTTTTTCGTGATAATATATCAATTCTTGATGATAAAAAATTACTTCTTGATATTAATAATTCTGAAATATGAGTTACTAACAATCTGTGATTTTCACAGTTTCTAGCACATCTTTTAATAATATAATCATAATTTAGAAAAATAATAGTACTTTCAGTTTTACTTAAAACATATATGTAATCATTAGATTCGTAGTTAAAGAAAGTTAATTGTTCTGCAAAAATTGAATTTTTAGTTAATTTTTCTAAGATAGTTCGATTACCGTTTTCATCTTCACGAATTATATCAACTTCTCCAGATATTACTATTCCAACTACTTTATTATTAGTTCCAAATTCAGTGATTTTAGAATTGCTTTTGTAAGTATTTGTATAGGCATTAACACATTTAGAAATATCATTGACAAAATCTTTACTTAAATTATTAGTTTTATAAATTCCCATAATTCCTAGCCTCAAAATCTTTCTTAAGAAATATTTTATCAAAAAATATTGTTTGTTGCAAATGCAACAGTACCATTAGATAAAGTTTGTGCTAAAATCTAATTAACATAGAAAGTAGAAGAGGTAAAATAAGATGGTAAAAGATGTGAAAATTATTAAAAGAAATGGTAATAAGCAAGACTTTGATCCTGATAAAATCAAGGTTGCAATTAGAAAAAGCGCTGAGAGAGTAATGGTAACATTGACTCCAGAAGCAGAGGATGAGGTTGTAAAGTTAGTTCTTGAATATCTTGATACACAAACTGGTGATGCTGGTGTTCAAGAAATTCATAATTGTGTTGAAGCTGCGCTTGAAAAAGTTAATCCTCAAGTAGCAAAGAGCTATAGAGAATATAGAAATTATAAAAAAGATTTTGTTCATATTTTGGATAAAGTTTATAAAAAAGCTCAAGCAATAAGTTATATCGGAGATAAAGAAAATTCAAATACTGATAGTGCTTTAGTATCTACTCAAAGAAGTTTAGTATATAATCATTTAAATAAAGAATTATATCAAAAATTTTTCTTAACACCAAGTGAAGTTGAAGCTTGTGAAGATGGATATATTTATATTCATGATATGAGTGCAAGAAGAGATACAATGAATTGTTGTTTATGTGATGTTGGAAATGTTATGAAAGATGGCTTTGAAATGGGCAATCTTTGGTATAATGAGCCAAAAACTCTTGATACAGCATTTGATGTAATGGGAGATGTCATTATAAATACTGCTGCTATGCAATATGGAGGTTTTACAGTCCCAGAAGTAGATACAATTCTTGCTCCATATGCTGAAAAAAGTTTTAAAAAATACTTTAATGAATACAAAGAAATTAAACCAGAAGCTAGTGATGAAGAAGCAGAAAAATTTGCTTGGAAAAAGACAAAAAGAGAATGTGAACAAGGATATCAAGGTATTGAATATAAATTAAATAGTGTTGGATCTTCTCGTGGTGATTATCCTTTTGTAACTTTTACTTTTGGAGTTAATGATACTGAATTTGGTAAAATGATTTCAAAAACGATACTTGAAACTCATGCTAAAGGTCAAGGTAAAAAAGGAAGAAAAAAACCAACATTATTCCCTAAACTAGTATTTTTATATGATAAAGAAGTACATGGTAAAGGCAAAAAAATGCGTGATGTTTTCTTAAGTGCTATTGAATGTAGTCAAAAAACAATGTATCCTGATTATTTATCTTTATCAGGTGAAGGTTATGTTCCAGAAATGTATAAAAAATATAAAAGAATTGTTTCTCCAATGGGATGTCGTGCTTTTTTAAGTCCATACTATGAACGTGGTGGATTTGAACCAGCTGATGAAAATGATAAACCAGTTTTTGTTGGAAGATTTAACCTTGGAGCTATATCTTTACATTTACCAATGATTCTTGCAAAAGCTCGTGAAGAACAAAAAGATTTTTATGAAGTATTAGATTATTACTTAGAAATGATCAGAAAAATTCATATTAGAACTTATAATTATTTAGCTAAAAAGAAAGCTAGTACGAATCCACTTGCTTATTGTGAAGGAGGATTTTACAAAGGTAATTTAAAACCTACTGATTATATTGAACCATTACTTGAACCTGCAACATTATCATTTGGAATTACAGCATTGCAAGAATTACAAGAATTGTATAATGGTAAATCATTGGTAGAGGATGGTAATTTTGCCTTAGAAGTCTTAAAATATATTAATGATAAAATTAATGAATTTAAAAAAGAAGATCATAAATTATATGCTATTTATGGAACACCTGCTGAAAACTTATGTGGTTTACAAATTCAACAATTTAGAAAGAAATATGGTATTGTAAAAGGTGTTAGTGAACGTGAATATGTTTCTAATAGTTTCCACTGTGGTGTATGGGAAGATATTAATGGAATTCAAAAACAAGATCTTGAAGGAAGATTTTGGGAACTATGTAAAGGTGGTAGAATCCAATACGTAAGATATAATTTAAACTATAATAAAGAAGCGATGATTACAATGATTGAAAGAGCTATGGAAAAAGGATTCTATGAAGGAGTAAATTTATCACTTGCATATTGTAATAACTGTGGCCATGAAGAACTTGATATGGATACATGTCCACAGTGTGGTAGTGATGATTTAACAAAAATTGATAGAATGAATGGGTATTTGTCTTATTCAAGAGTTCATGGAGATACTCGCTTAAATAAAGCAAAAATGGCTGAAATTGCAGAAAGGAAATCAATGTAATGAAGTATCATAATATAACAAAAGCTGATATGTTAAATGGTGAGGGCCTACGTGTAGTATTATGGGTAAGTGGTTGCTCTCACCATTGTCCAGCTTGTCAAAATGCTTTTACTTGGAATGAAAATGATGGCGTTGATTTTGATGATAATGCAATAAATGAAATCTACAAAGAACTTGAAAATGATTGGTGCGATGGTATTACATTATCTGGTGGAGATCCATTATTTTTAAAAAATAGAAAGACTATTAGAGATTTAGTTTTAAATATTAAAACAAGATATCCTAGTAAAACCATCTGGAGTTATACAGGATATACTTGGGAAGAATTAATGGACCAGATGCCAAACGACGAAAATTTAAGAGATATTTTAAATAATATTGATGTTCTTTGTGAAGGTAGATTTGTTTTAAGTTTAGCTAGTATTGCTACTCATTATGTTGGATCTACAAATCAAAGACTTATCGATGTAAAGAAAAGTTTAAAGAAGAATGCACCAGTGATATATAAAGAGAAAGAGGATGTTTAATGAAAATAAAAAAACTAAATGAAAATGCTGTTATTCCTACTTATGGAACAGAATATTCTGCTGGAGCAGATTTATATGCATGTACTGATGAAGATATTACTATAAATCCTGGGGAAACTAAATTAATAAAAACTGGAATAGCTATAGAAATTCCAGTTGGATATGCCGGATTTATTTATGCTAGAAGTGGTCTTGCTTCTAAAAAAGGATTAGCTCCAGCTAATAAAGTTGGTGTTATAGATGCAGATTATCGTGGTGAAATTATGGTTGCTCTTTATAATCAATCAAATGAGCCACAAGTGATTGCTGCAAAAGAAAGAATAGCACAACTTGTCATAGCACCATTTTTAAAAGTAGAATTTGAAGAAGTTGATGAATTAACTATAACTGTTCGTGGTGCTGGTGGATTTGGATCAACTGGTACAAAATAATCGCTGAAAAGCGATTTTTTTTATGCAAAGGATGTCGAAAAATAAAAAGTTTTTTCTAGTTTTGTCGAAAGCCTTGAAATATAAAAAAATTACTATATAATAGCATACCGAGAAGCAAAAAGAAGATGCTTGCCACCATACTTAGGGACTAAAATTCAGGGGGTTTTACAAAAATAGAAGTAAAGGGTGGTAGTATGAACAAAAATGATTATATAATCTCAAGATTATTCATAATTATATTTATTCAGTTATTTATAATAATAGCTTTATTTGTAAAAATATTAGTTATTACTTTTAAATAACAAAAAAAGCATCTTTATTCTTAAAACCTGAATAAAGGTGCTTACAACATAATATATGTGGCAAGCATCAAGTCCCTAAAAGACTTTTTGCTTCTCACTAAATTAATAATAACATACTTAATATATCAAGGTCAAATTTTAAATTTAAAAAAGTATTTATTTTAGATAAAATTTAATTAGTTGCTTTCAGTTCTTTTTACTTGCTTTTTAAATACTATTTAGTATAATTAGATTAAGGAGAGAAGTATTATGGAGTTATGGGTTTTATGGATAATAATTATTCTATTTTTGACTATTTTAGAAATTTGTACAATAGGGCTTGTTTCAATTTGGTTTATTGCTAGTGCTATAGTTTCACTTATATTATCATTCTTTATTTCTAGTTTCTATATACAATTTTTTGTTTTCGTATTACTAGGAATTGTACTTCTTATTACAACAAGACCAATCCTTACTAAATTATTAAAAACAAAGCATGTTTCAACTAATTTAGATCGAGTTATTGGAGAGATCGGTGTTGTAACTGAGGATATTAAAAAGAATAGTATCGGTGAAGTAAAAGTTGATGGAAAACATTGGAGTGCAATTTCTAAATTAGAAATAAAAAAAGGACAAGAAGTCATAATTAAAGCTATTGATGGAGTAAAATTAATAGTAGAGAAAGAAGGAAAATAAATGGAATTTTTAATTGCAATTTTAGTTATTATAATTATTTTAGTTATACCAAATATTAAAGTAGTACCACAAGCAAGAAGCTATGTTATTGAAAGATTAGGATCTTATTATACAACTTGGAAAAACGGATTACATGTAAAAATACCTTTTATCGATAGAATTAGTAATAATGTATCTTTAAAAGAAATAGTAAAAGATTTTGCACCTCAACCTGTTATTACAAAAGATAATGTTACAATGCAAATTGATACTGTAGTATATTTTCAAATTACAGATCCAAGATTATTTACTTATGGTGTTGAAAGCCCAATAAATGCTATAGAAAACTTAACTGCTACAACTCTTCGTAATATCATTGGAGAACTTGAATTAGACCAAACTTTGACATCAAGAGACATAATCAATTCTAAGATGCGTTCAATACTAGATGAAGCTACTGATCCATGGGGAATTAAAGTAAATCGTGTGGAAGTAAAAAATATTATTCCTCCAAAAGATATTCAAGAAGCAATGGAAAAACAAATGCGTGCTGAACGTGAAAGAAGAGAAAAAATTCTTCAAGCTGAAGGTGAAAAAAAATCTAGTATTTTAATTGCTGAAGGTGAAAAAGAAAGTGCAATTTTAAGAGCAGAAGCCCAAAAAGAATCACAAATTAAAATAGCTGAAGGTGAAGCAGAAGCATTATTAAAAATGAAACAAGCAGAAGCTGATGGTATAAAGCTATTAAAAGATGCAAAAGCTGATAATAATGTCCTTGCCCTAAAAAGTTTTGAAGCATTACAAAATATGGCTAATGGTCAGGCTACAAAGATAATTGTTCCAAGTGATTTACAAGGTATAGCTTCACTAGGAATTACTTTATCGGAATTAACTAAAAATAAAAAATAATACTAATTTTATTAAAGAATCACATTATTTTAGTGTGATTTTTTTTTACAAAAAAATAAGAATATTTGTCACAAATTGTTGAAGTGCTTGAAAAACAATTATAAATAAGAAAATATTAGTCAAGGGTTTCCCCTTATAATTCTAAAGTTAACATCCCGTTAGTAAAAAAACGAGAAGTTAAATAAATAATTAACGTAATAACACATAAATTTACACTTGACAAGTACCGTTGGGGGGGGGGTATAATAGAACCATAAGATATAATACGAAGGAGTAGATGTTATGTTGAAATTAAAAAGATTTGATAAAAATAAGAGAAAATTAAATAGTAAATATATAATAATAGCAGGTATAATGTTAATATTTATGTTATCTATATTTGCATTATATAA
>ERZ857922.1283-NODE-1283-length-31996-cov-15.801697_pt1 | contig 31996 bp, 35 predicted proteins | sample MGYA00519579_ERZ857922 | MGnify/ENA primary metagenome ERZ857922 (study PRJEB31778, sample SAMEA3449375) | human gut metagenome | biome: human gut; feature: human-associated habitat; material: faeces | place: United Kingdom | collected 2010/2012 ... | reverse complement strand
TAATGATTATCTAGCAAAACCAATAGATAAAGTAGAATTAAAAAGAGTTTTAAATCATTATTTGAGTAAATAATTTAATAACTAAGGGTTTTAAAACCCTTTTTTATATGTTATACTAATATTAATAATAAAAGAGGTGCTTGATAGTGTTTGGAAAAATTTTATTTATTGGTGAGAATATAGCTCATGTACAAAATTTAGGAAGTAGTAATGCTGCTGCAGATTTAATGAATGTTAATGTTATTTTTGAAGCTCCTGATCAAAGGATTTTAGGTGAAATTACTGAAGTAAATCCTGATTTATTTAAGATTAGATTTTTAGGAGAATACGTTGATGGGAGATATGTTAATGGTGTTATACGTAAACCTTTATTATCTTCTAAAATTAGAATAATTAATAACGAAGAATTAATGGAAATAGTAGGTAAGCTTTCTGATAAATCATTTTTATTAGGTAGAAGTGCTATTTATAAGAATTTTAATGTATGTCCTTCAATTAATGGCATTTTCTCAAATCATTTTGCAATATTTGGAAATACTGGTAGTGGTAAATCATGTGGTGTTGCAAGAATAGTTCAAAACCTATTTTCTAATCCTTATTTAACGTCATATAATGCTAATGTTTTCATATTTGATGCTTATGGTGAATATAAGAATGCATTTAGTTCTATTAATCGTATTAACCAAAATTACTCATATAAGTTTGTAACGACAAATCCTGTAGACAACGATGATTTTTTATTACAAATTCCTGTTAATCTTTTAAATAACGATGATTTTGCTTTATTGTTACAAGCAAGCACTCATTCACAACTTCCAATTATTGAAAGAACTTTAAGACTTGCCAAAATATTCTCACAACAGGATGAAACAGCAAAAAAATATAAAAATCACTTAATTGCTAAAGCATTACTTGCTGTATTATTTTCAAATCAAACAACAAGTGCCAAGAAAAATCAAATATTTACAATAATTGAAGTATGTCACACAGAAGATTTTGATTTTGATACACAAATTAATGGACTTGGTTATTCTAGAACTTTTTCTGAATGTTTTGAAATAGATTCAAATGGTTATTTTGGTGAAAGTGTTTTAATTACTGAATACATTCTTAAAAATATTGAAGATCGTTATGAAGAGTGTGAAGAACCAAAAGAATATTCTTTTTCTTTAAAAGATTTTGCACAAGCTTTAGAGTTTACTTTAATTAGTGAAGGTTTTCAAAATAATACTAACTTATATGATGATGCTATTATACTTAAAGTTAGAATTAATTCAATTATAAATAGTAAGGTGGGAAATTATTTTGTTAATAAAGGATATGTTCCCCTTGATAAATTTATTGCTGATCTTGTTATGAAAAATGGTAGAAAATCTCAAATTATTAATATTAACTTAGAAGATGTTGATGATGTTTACGCTAAAGTTATGGTTAAAATTATGGCAAGAATCTTATATGAATTCTGTAAAACTAGAACTCAAAGAGCTTCAATTCCATTCCATTTATTCTTAGAAGAAGCACATAGATATATTCAAAAGGACACAGATACATTCTTAATTGGTTATAATATATTTGAACGTATAGCTAAAGAAGGACGTAAATATGGTACTCTTTTAGGTATTATTTCACAAAGACCAGTAGAATTATCTGATACAGTTATTTCACAAGTTTCAAATTTCTTGATATTTAAAATGACACATCCAAAGGATATTAAATACATAGAAGAAATGTTACCAAATATTTCAGCTGATGTTATTGAAAAGCAAAAAACATTACAGCCAGGTACTTGTGTCGGATTTGGTGGTGGATTTAAAATTCCAATGATTATTAAACTTGATATGCCAAACCCAACTCCATATTCTTCAAATGCTGATGTATCTAAATGTTGGGCTTTAAAAACAGCTAATACAAATAATCAGCCAATAAATACTACTCAAGGCGGAAGCTTCAATCCGACAAGTAGTGTAAATACTCAAAATACCCATACAAATCCTTCAATTGCAGAGCAATTAAATGGTATTTCTTCTATTACTACTGATAATTCAGTTGCTAGTTAGAAATTAATTATAGATTTTTATAAATTAGTATGTTATACTTAAATTACCTAAAGATAATAGTTTGTCTTACATAAAACCGACTATGTGATATCTTGGGAATCTAATTGGGTTGTGGTGTTGAATAACGGATCATTGATCCGGGCTCCTAAAACAATTCATGTGATGCCCACCTGCCGAGCGCGGGCTTTTATCACAGGCAGACTTTTCTTTAGGTTTTATTATGGAGGAAATTATGTTTGATAGATTAAAATTAATAACTGACGATAAATTATTAAATGCTTTTAAAAATACTAAAATTCTTTTAGTTGGTGTTGGTGGAGTAGGAGGATATGCTTTAGAATGCTTAGTTAGAAGTGGTTTTATAAATATTACAATAATAGATCATGATGTAGTAGATTTAAGCAATTTAAATAGACAAATAATATCACTTCATTCAAATATAGGTATAAAAAAGGTAGATATAGCCAAGAAAAGAGCTCTAGATATCAATCCTGATGCTAATATTAATATTATTGATGATTTTTTACTACCAGACAATATAGATAATTTATTAAAAGAAAAATATGATTATATAATTGATGCCTGTGATACAATAACTGCAAAAGTAGAATTAATAAGATATGCTAGTGTACATAATATTAAATTAATTACATCAATGGGTACAGGAAATAGATTTGATTCTACAAAACTTACAATTACAAAATTAAGTAAAACTTATAATGATCCTTTAGCTAAAAATTTAAGAAGGATATTAAAAGAGAAAAACATAAGAGTAAATCCGAATGTAGTATGGAGTAGTGAATTACCTATTAAAAACCATAATAGAACTCCGGGGAGTATTATTTTAGTACCAATGCAGGCAGGAAACTTATGTGCCTCATTTATAATTAGTGACATAAAAAAAAGAATTATTTAAGTAATTCTTTTTCTAATTCTTTACAATTCTTACCTTCGTATAAAATTTCATAAATAGTAATTAAAAGTTTTGCTTTAATTCTATTCTTTTTAATAATTTCAACCATTGTTTTACAAGCTTCATAGCCTTCAACAGTGTTTTTATTTAAATAATTTATGGATGTTGTTTTAGATTTAGCTGTAAGTTTTACACCGTATGTATAATTTCTGCTTTTATTATCATTACATGTCATTATTGTATCTCCAAGGCCAGCGAAAGATAAGATAGTTGTTTCTTGATCTTCTAACATGTAAATAATATTATACATTTCATTAATTACTTTTGTTAAATAAATAGAATTAGTAGCTTCTGGATTTCCTAACCCATTTAATATACCAGAGCCTATTGCATAAACATTTTTTAATGTAGAACATAATTGTACTCCCTTAAGGTCATAAGATCTTTTTAAAACGGTTCTAGTATCATTAAATATGTTCTGCATCTTTTTAAATATTTTTCTTTTTCTTGTTGCAACAGTTAAAGCAAGTATTGCATCATTTAAAATATCAATAGCAAAACTTGGACCAGCTATAACAGCAATATTTTTAGTTTTTAATATTTTATTAACTAAAATAGAATTATACTTTTTATTTTCATTATCAATACCTTTAGTACCAATTATAACTGGTATTTTTTTATTATAGAATTTTACCATATCTTCTAAAGTATTTTTAATAAATTTAGAAGAAGTCATTAAAAATATAATACCAGTAGCTTCTAAGGCTTTCTCATAAGAATCAGTTACAGTTATATTTTTAGAAAAAACTTCATCTTTATAAATTCCTTTAATTTTATTTGTTTTTTCAAATTCTAAAGCGTTTTCCTTGCTTTCAGTCCAAATTGTAATTTTATTATTTTCGTTTTTTGCCATTCTTTTAGCCATTGCTAAGCTATAAGCTCCACATCCGATTATAGTTATATTCATTATTTTTCACCTTTCATTTCTTTATATAATTTTTCTAAATTATCTTCATATCGATTATTTTTTTTGTGGTAATATTTTTTGCCAATAAGTTCTTTAGGCATATAATTTTGTTCTACCCAATCATTTTTGTAATTATGAGGGTAAATATAAGTAGGGGAAGATGTCTTGATATTATCCGGAACATTTCCAGTATTTCCTTTATTAATATCATTAATTGCTTCATCAAGAGCAATATGACCTGAATTAGATTTAGGACTTAAAGCCATTTCAATTACAATATCTCCAAGAGGTATTCTTGCCTCAGGCCACCCAAGTCTTTCTGCTGCATCGCAAGCAGCTATTATTTTAGGACCAATTGCAGGGTTTGCAAGTCCAATATCTTCATAAGCAATTACAATAAGTCTTCTTAAAATAATATCTAAATCTTCTGCTACCACCAGTCTTGCAAGGTAGTGAAGTGCAGCATCTGGATCTGATCCTCTAATAGATTTTTGTAATGCCGAAATAACGTCATAATGACCATCTTCATTTTTGTCATGAAAAAATATTGGCTTTATGTTTAAATCCTTTAAAAATTCTTCTGTTATTTCATGATTTTTTGAACTGTTATAAGCCAGTTCTAAAATATTAATTGCATTTCTAAAATCTCCAGAAGAAGAGGAAGCAATAATTTCTAAACACTTATCATTGATTTTAATATTTTTTAAATCTTTACTAATTTTTTTAAGACCTAAAATGATATCTTCTTTTGCAAGCTCATGAAGTTCAAAAATATGACATCGACTCCTAATAGCAGGATTGATTTTATGATAAGGATTTGATGTAGTAAGACCAATTAAAATTATTAAACCACTTTCAATATGTGGTAAAAGGAGATCTTGTTTATCCTTATTCATTCTGTGAATTTCATCAATAATTAAAACCATTTCTCCATACATTTTAGCTTCTTCTATGACAACATCAAAATCATTTTTATTATTCACTGTAGCGTTTAAAAAACGATAATTAATATTTAATTCATTAACTATTGCATTAGCTATTGAAGTTTTACCAATCCCTGGTTTACCATATAAAATCATTGAAAATATCTTCTTATTTTTAACTAAATTATATATTACTTTGTCCTTTCCAACCAGGTGCTGTTGTCCAATAACATCTTCTAGTTTTAAAGGCCTTTTTGAATTTGCAAGCAATTCCATAAAACCACCACATGAATATTATATCAAATAAGTGCAAAAAGTAGTATAATTATTTAAGAGGTTAACAGTATGAATAATGAAATTTTATTAGATAAATATCTTGATTATTTAAGATTTGAAAAAAAATTATCTTTAAATACTATAAATTCTTATGGCGATAATATAAAAGTATTTTTAACATTTTTAAATAATAAAAAATTAGTTGATGTTAGTTCAACTGAAATTAGAATTTTTTTAGAAGAAGAATATAAAAAAAGTTCAAAGACTAAAGCTCACTACATAACAGTTTTAAATAATTTTTATAATTTCTTAATAAGAGAAAATTTAACTAAAAAAAATCCCTTAGAAAATATTAAGCTTCCTAAAATCGAAAAGAAACTTCCTGAATTTTTAACAATTGAAGAGGTAGATAAATTATTAGATTTTCCACTTAATAATGCTTATGATTATCGTAATAAAACCATGCTAGAGCTTTTATATGCAACAGGAATAAGAGTAAGTGAACTAATCAATTTAAAGATTTCAGATATTGATTTTGATAGCGATTTTATTAGAATTGTAGGTAAAGGAAGTAAAGAGAGGATTGTGCCTTTTAATGACATTAGCAAAAAATATTTATTGTTGTATCTTTCAGATTATAGGAATATTTTATTAAAAAATAAAACAAGTGAATATTTATTCATTAATAATTTAAGTCTAAAAATCTCAAGACAAGGTTTTTTTAAAATTTTAAAAGAATTATGTATAAAACAAGGAATTAAAAAAAATGTTTCACCACATACGCTTAGACATTCATTTGCTACTCATTTACTAAATAATGGTGCTGATCTAAGAATAATTCAAGAACTTTTAGGACATAGTGATCTTGCAACAACTCAAATATATACTGAAGTTTTGAATGAAAAATTAAAAAGTGATTATGAAAATGCTCATCCACGTGCAAAAAAAGAAGACTAAAAAATTGTCTTCTTTTAAAATCGTTATAATTCTTATTAACGAGATTGGTTTCTAGATTCGTTTCTAGCGTTAGATCTAGCAGAACATTTTTCTTCATTTCTAGCACTTGATTTAGCATGACATTTAGAATTTGCTCTTGCATTAGATCTAGCACTATTTTTATTTGAATCTTTTGCACTATTTCTACTCATAATCTTACCTCCTAATAGTAGTATGTAACGAATGTTAATCTTAATGCATTTAAACTTGAAAAAATTATGGAAAAAATTGACAAAAATAAGTATTTTTGATAAAATTATTCTCGTTTGAATGGGAGTGAATTTAATGAAAAAAACTAAAATCATATGTAGTATAGGGCCTAGTAGCTGTAATCCTGATACTATGGAAAAAATGGTAAAAAATGGTATGAATGTTGCTAGAATTAATTTTTCTCATGCTACACCTGAAGAAAAATTAAATGTTGTTGCGTGCGTTAAAGAAGTTAGGAAAAGAACAAATATGCCAATTGGTATTTTATATGACACTAAAGGGCCAGAATTTCGTAATGGAAATTTAGAAAATGGTGAAATAACTTTAGTTGAAAATAAAACTATTAAAATTGTTAAAGAAGATGTTTTAGGAAACACTGAAAGATTTTCAGTTAATTATCCTGAAGCTATTGATAGTTTAAAAGTTGGAGATACTATTTTACTTGAAAATGGTTTAATGCGTATTGATGTTATTGAAAAAAATGATACTGAAGTTAATTGTAAAATAATTAATGGTGGTGTTTTAGGCAACAAAAAGAGTTTAAGTGTTCCAGGTGTTCATTTAAATATACCATTTATTAGTGATATAGATAGAGAAGATATTAAATATGCATGTAATCATGAAGGTGATTTCTTAGCTTTATCTTTCGTATCTACAAAAGAAGATGTTATGGAAGCTAGAGAAATACTAAAAAAAGAAAATAGAGAAGACTTAAAAATAATTTCTAAAATTGAAAGTGTAACTGGAATAGAAAATCTTGATGAAATTATTGAAGTTAGTGATGGTATAATGGTTGCACGTGGCGATCTTGGTGTTGAAGCAAAAATGGAAGATTTACCAATTTTGCAAAAAATGATTATTAAAAAATGCCGTGAACAAGGTAAAATTGCCGTAGTTGCTACTGAAATGTTAGAATCTATGAAAAAATCAGTAAGACCTACAAGAGCCGAAGTATCAGATGTTGCTAATGCTGTTTTAGACGGAACTGATGCTGTAATGCTTTCAGGAGAAACTACTACCGGAAAATATCCTGTAGAAACAGTTGGATTTATGGCTAGTATTTGTGAAAATACAGAAGGACATACAGATTTTAAAGGAACTTTTGATTACAAAAAGAAAGTAGGGCTTACTCAAACAATATCAACTTGTGTTGTTGAAAGTGCAGAAATGTTAAATTCTAAGTTAATTGTAGCTGCTACAATTAGTGGTTTTACAGCAAGAAAGATTAGTAATTTAAGACCTAATTGTTTAGTGCTTGCTTGTTGTCCAAACGAAGATGTATGCCGTAGCTTATCTTTGAATTATGGAGTTTATACTACTTTTGTTCCTGTATTAAAAACTACTGATGAAGTTATAGCTGAATCTTTAGAAAAAGCTAAAGAATTTATGAATTTAAATAAAGATGATACAGTAATTATAACTGGTGGATTTCCTAATACTGGTGTTAAGAAAACAACTAATTTAATGAAAATTGAAGTTATATAATTAAATCTCATATAAATGAGATTTTTTTAATATTTTTGTCATATAATTTATTGGTGATATAATGCAAATTATAAATGCTTTACTAATTTCAACCATTGCTGGTCTTTCCACTGTAATAGGGGGTTTAGTAATATTTTTTAAAATCAAAAATATTGATAGATTTATTACTTTTTGCCTTTCATTTACCGCCGTAATAATGATTGGTATATCAGTAATTGAATTATTCCCTGAATCTTTTTTTACATTGTCAAAAAATTATTCTATGTTTTTAACTATCATAATTATTTTAATAGTTTTTGTTCTAGGCATCTTTATTATTAGGCTAACAAATAAATTAATAAATAATTCTGATAATCTATATAAAATTGGTATTCTTAATATGATAGTTTTAATACTTCATAATTTTCCTGAGGGAATAACAACATTTATCACTTCTTATCATGATTTAAATATTGGCATTTCAATAGCTATAGCTATAATGCTTCATAATATTCCTGAAGGAGTTGCAATTGCAGTTCCAATATATTGTTCTACCAAAAGTAAAAAGAAAGCTTTATTAAAAACATTCTTATCAGGAATATCAGAACCAATTGGTGCTTTATTTGCTTTTATTTTTTTAAAAAATTATATTAATGATGTATTAATTGCATTTTTACTTATTATTGTTTGTGCAATAATGATTACTTTAAGCCTTGAAAAATTACTCCCTGAAGCAATTAGTCGAAAAAGTAACAAAAGCCTTATGATGGGATTTATAATAGGTATAATTGCACTTTTTATAAGTTTATTTATATTATAAGGAGATCTATGAAAAAAGTTGCTATATTATTAAGAGATAATTTAAGTATAACTGATAAAAAAATATTATCAGTTAATAAAGATTTAAATACATTTTTAGATAAGTATAACATTATACCAATTTATTTTTATATAACTGATTATAATTATTCAAAAATAAAAGAATTATTAGATATAAGTGATGGAGTTATACTTCCTGGTGGTGATGTTTTTAATAATAATGTTGAAAAAATTTTAAAATATTTATATTTAAAAAATATTCCTACTTTAGGAATATGCCAAGGAATGCAAGAAATAGCATTATTTTGTAGTGGAAAATTAGGTAGACTAAATAACAATAATCATTTATCAAATAAAGAATATGTCCATGAAATTATTATTGATGAAAAAAGTAAATTATATAAAATATTAAACAAAAAAAGAATTGCAGTAAATTCTAGACACAGAGATTATGTTTTATATACTAAAGCTAATAGAGTGGCTTATAGCAAGGATTATTTAATTGAAGCTATTGAAATACCATCTAAAAAATTTTTTATTGGATTACAATGGCATCCAGAATCTTTATATTTTGATGTAAATAGTAATAAAATTTTTGAGTATTTTATAAATACATTATGATATTATAATAATAGGTGATAAAAGTGAGTCAAAATAAATATGATAATAAAGAATTTTTTGAAGAATATTTAAAATTAAGAAAAGAAGCTGATAATTCTAATATTAACGAAGAGATGCCAGCTTTATTTTCTTTAATAGATAATAATTTAGAAAGCAAAGTTATTTTAGATTTGGGATGTGGCTATGGTGAAAATACTAATTTTTTACTAAATCGTAAAGCCAATAGGGTAGTAGGGGTAGATATTTCACAGAATATGATTGATTTAGCCAATAAATTTAATAAAAAAGATAATACAGAATATTTATGCATGGATATGCAAGATATCGATAAAATTAATCTTAAATTTGATTTAATAATATCATCACTAGCAATTCATTATGTAAAAGATTATGAATCATTAATTAATAAAATATATAATTTATTAAATGATAATGGAGTATTTATTTTTTCTCTAGAACATCCAATCACAATAGCACCAAAAGAAGGTAAAAAATGGAATTATGATGACAATGGAAATCCTACTGGTTTTGTGTTATCTCATTATCAAGAATCTGGTGAAAGAAATATATTTTGGTTAACTGATAACGTTATTAAATATCATAGAACATTTTCTCAAATTATTAATGGGTTAATAGATAACAAATTTGAAATAAATAAAGTTTTAGAGCCCAAACCAGTTAATCCTTATATAGATAATAAAAGAAATATAGAATGTATTCACAAGCCTTATTTTTTGATTATAAAAGCATCAAAGAAATGCTAGTTAACATAATATATATTATATGAAGTTATAAATTAAGATTAAAATATCCAAATCTAAATAACTATTTAATAATAAATTTAATTCTTTTATTATGCTTATTATTATTTAATTCAATATTATTCTACATAAATTTATAAACTGTATTTAAAAATTATTTTTTTAATTGATTTTAATATTATGAATTCTATTTATTTAATTAAAATAATATTATTTATATATAAATTTAATTAAGCTATTATTTATTATATTCTAATTTAAATCGAGCTGGATAATTACCCATCTTTTTAAATTTCGATGCGTCTCATAAAACTTTCCTTTTTTACTAAAATTAATAAATAGGGGGTTTATTTATAAAAATTACAATTTTGACATAATTTTTCTGATTTAATATTATTTTCAAATTCATTTTTTAATTTTAAAAATTTTTTACTTGATAATATATCACTTAATGATTTATCATTTAAATTACCAAGAGAGATATCACCATTTGAATCCAAACAACAAGCAACAACATCTAAATTAGATAATATACCAATGTGATCTTTTAGGGCTAGGCAAGTCCCTATACTACTCCCCTCTTCATTAGAATTAAGAGTAGGCCAAGTGAATTCTTCTTTTTTGGAAACAAAAATATTATCTTTCAAAGTAAAATTCCCATTATGATTAAATTTAATTTTAGTATTATATTTTTCTTTTAATTTATTAATAATCTCTTGATAATATTTAGAATTGACCCATAATCTATAATTAATGATTGTACCATTATTATTTAATATTTCACAAGCATCAAATACTTTATTTAAATAGTCATCTAAATTTATTTTATATTTATCATCAAAAGAATGTAGTGATACATTTATTTGTCTAATATTTTTATTACTTACTACCCTATTTATTAAATATCCATTAGTAGTAATATTTACATTAAATTCTATATCACTTGTCATATCAATAATTTCATTTATTTTAGGGTGTAAAAGTGGCTCACCCATTAAATGTAAATAGACATATTTAGTATAAGGTTTAATATTTTCTAAAACTTTACTATATTCATCAAGTGTCATAAACTTCTTACTACGTTTATTTTTTATACAAAAATTACAGTCTAAATTACAATTGTTAGTTATTTCAATATATATTTTTTTAAACATAATATCACCTTATAAAAAAAGAAAAGGTTAAACTTTTCTAGATTCAATTTCAGCCATTTTTTCTAATACTTCAGCAGCATTTTCTTCTTTAATTTCTGTGTAGCCAAGTTCTTTTAATGCTTGAATTTTAACAGTATTTAATTGTTGAGTACGAGAGATTTTTTCTTCATTTTTTTGCTGTATCTCTTGAACAAATCTTTTATGAGACTCTGCAAGTCTGCTGCGAGATGCACCGCCATTATTATATAAAGTTAATGCAGTATATAAAATACCTTCAAAAATGAATTGCTTATCAGCTTCAAATTTATAATCTTCTGGATCGGTAAAACCTGTTGTTTTTGACATATAGCCAAGAATATACTTGATTTCAGGGACATTATCTAAAGATTGTAACATTTGGTATAAATAAGTAATTGCATAAAAGTTTTGCTCTTTATTTTTATCGTCTGTTAATTTTTCTTTTAATAAGTAAGTAATATCAGAAATAAGTTGTTGTTCTTGTTTATTCATACCGTTTAAATCAAAGAAATTATTTAAACTATTTTGATTTTTAAAAGATTGATTTAATCTATTTTCAACTGACATTAAGTATTCAGTCGTAACCTTAATTTTTTCTAAAGTTTCTTCACTTCCATCATTAATATCTAGCAATTTAAATAATAATAATTTTTTCTCTTTTGGCCATTTATTTATATCATCTAATTCTAAATAATTATATACCATTTGTCTAGAAACTCCTAGATATTTTGCTAAGTTAACCTTTGAAATTCCAAGCTCTTGAAGTAATTCATTTAATTTGTTCATTGAAATATCTTCCTTTCACAAAAAGAATAAAAAATCAATATTCTTTACATAATTAATTATACCATTATACACTTTAATGTCAAGTGTAAAGTAATGTAAATTTTTACAAATACCATAATTTTTGGTTGTCTTTTCGAACTTCGTCTATAATTCCACTCCCAAGACATTCTTCGCCTAAATATAAAACACACGCTTGACCAGGTGTAACAGCTTTAGCTAGTCCTGGATATTTGACTAAAATCTTGTCATCTTCTAAATATTCTAGATTAACAGGATGATCTTCTCCTCTATATCTAAATTTTGCTGTACAAAAAGTTGGATGTTTACTACTTATGAAATTAATACTACTTATTAAACATGAATCAGAATATAAATATGAATCGTCATCATTAAAGCAAACATATAAAATATTATTTTTAGTGTCTTTGCCACACACGTAATGTTTTTCGCTATCTCCAGACAATCCAACATTTTTTCTTTGTCCGATAGTGTAATTCATAAGCCCAGTATGTCTTCCAATTACTTCTTTAGTTTTAACATTTATAATATCACCAGGATTTGGTTTTAAATAATTATGCAAAAATTTTTGATAATTTCTTTCACCAATAAAACAAATACCTGTACTATCTTTTTTATTTGCTACATTTAATCCAATCTCATTTGCTATTTGTCTTACTTCTGGCTTAGTTAACTCCCCTACGGGAAATAAAACATCCTTTAATTGTTCTGTACTAACTTGGGCTAAAAAGTAAGATTGATCTTTGTTAGTATCTATGCCTCTAAGTAATTTTGCCCCTTTAGTTCTTGCATAATGTCCTGTAGCTATATATTTAGCACCAAGTTTTTTGGCTACTTCTTTAAATTTATCAAATTTTATATATTTATTACATAATAAATCAGGATTAGGAGTTCTACCTTTCTTTAATTCTTCTAAAAAATACATAAAAACATAATCCCAATATTCTTTGATAAAGTCAACGCGATGAAGTTTAATTCCTAGTATTTCACAAGTTTTTAAAGCATCATTATAATCTTCTTCTTGAGGACATATATTATTATTTAAATTAGGATTGCCATCTATATCATTATTTATCATACTATCCCAATTTCTCATAAATAATCCTTCAACATCATATCCTTCTTTTTTTAGTAAATAAGCTGCAACAGCGCTATCTACACCACCAGATATTCCAACTATTACTTTTTCTTTCATAAGATCATCCCTAACTAAACATATTATATCGTATTATCAAAAAAAATAAAACAATATCATGTTTTATTTGCTATTTTTAGAATAATTTTCATTCAATTTGTTATTAAATATTTTACTAATTTTGTTATAATCACCGAGCAATATTATTCTTTCATAAGATTCTTTATTATCTAAAGTTGTTTTCCAAAAGTCATAATGTTCTAATATTTTTGCTTTTTGGTCTACACTCAAAAGTGAATTGGCATAAATTGATGCAAAAAATGAAGCATAATTTTCATCATTATCAAATTGATTTAAAGCGTATTCATAATAATCAGTATATAGTTTATAAGCATATAACGAAGCATTGGAATCTCCTTCAACTTTTTTAAATGTAACTTGATTATTTGAAACTTCTAATATAGCTTTATCATAGCAATTTACACCAACATAAATTTGAGGACTTGAATTTTTAAAATAATCTATTGTTATATCATTTATACCGCATTCAGTTGCATAATTATCTTTAACTATATCTGGTAAATAGTTATTTATATTAATTTCGTTATTTAAAAGTTTTTCATATAAACCTGGCATTTTAAAATTAGAAATATTTTCTTTTAAGTTTTCCAGATTAATATCATTTGTTAAAGATAAAATTGTTATTAATAATAAAGGATTATCAATATTATGGAATTTAAGATTATAAACATATGCAAGATCATCGCATATTTGATATTTTAAATAATTTATATCCTTATCATCAATTTGCTCAATATAAGTAAATTTACTAAATAAATCAAGCCTTCCAGCAATTGCAATAGCCTCATTATAACTACACCCACATTCCACCAAGTCATTTAGATATTCTACTATTTGATTTGATTTAAATAATCCTTGTTCTAATTTTTCTTTTCCAATTATTTGCTCATAAATTTTATATAAATATACTTCATCTTTATATGTAATATATTCTGGATTGACATCTTTATCTTCTGACGTTAAAATGGCAGTATTTGCCTCTTCAAGCATATTTCCTAAAATATTATATTTATTACATTTTTCTTGTTCTTTATTTGATAATTTGTTATATTCATCACTACCAATAAATTTACCCTCATAAAAGTAAACAGCGTCCCAGTAATATTTATTATGTTTTAATGCATGATATATTTCATGTATTAAAGTATTATCATCAGCTTTCTTGTATAAATTAATAACAGGATTATTATCTTCTAAAATAAATTCGCCTAAAACATTACCATTCTCTTCGTCTTTGTGATTTATTTTAATATTTTCTAAAGTATCTAATAATTCACTTTTATTAATATAATCTTTATATTTATTTACAAAATTAAATCTTTTTATAAACATAATTTTTTCAGAATCAGTTAAATTTTTATTTTGATAAACTGCTTTTACATACTCACTAAATAATTTTTCATCAATAGTATTTTCATTTATATTTAATTCATTTTCTATGTTTCCAAATTTCAAATCAATTTCTTTATTAGTTCTTATATTTTTTAAATCTCTATTTAAAATTACTCCTGCAAACAATCCAACCGAAAAAATAGCTGAAGAAATAATTACTTTTTTATTCTTATTAAATTTTAGATTTAAATTTATAATTTTCTCTATTTCATTTTTTATTTTGTCAGGACATTTGCCTTTTACAAAATATTTATTAGAATTTAAAAATATATCTAATTTCCAATTTTTATAAATTATTTTTGTTATAAATACTTCATTCATGTTATCATCACGTAGTAATTATATCACTATTTAATAAGAAATGAAAAAATATTTAATATTTTATCGCCTAAAAAAAGTAAAAATATACTATTGGCAAATATTATAAGGAATGTAATTAAAATATTGACTATTGTTTTTGTAATGTTAACATTTTCTTTTTTTATTAGTTTTATAATCATATTTACTAATTTCATATACTTTAATATTATTATAATAATTAAGAAAATTAAAATAGCTTTATAAGTTAATATATAACAAATTGAATAAACAAAGCCTTTTATTTTATAAATTGAAACAAAATAAGCACTAATAAACCCAATTGACATACCTTCAAAAAATAAATATGCCATTAGTATAATTATACCAATTCCTGTAAAAGACAATAAAAACGAAGAACTAAAAATTATTATTTCCATAATTATGCTATTAATTGTTATGTATTCAAATTTATTTGAATTTGTTATAATTGATTGTAAATCGTTGTTATTTAATTTTTTAAAAATAAATACTCCAAATAAAATACTCAAAATTACTGCAAATGTTACTATGACCTTTTTATGTTTTATTATTTTATTCATTTCTTCCTCCACTTAATAAATCTTATTTACTTTATTTTAAAATTATGATAAATTATTTATGGTGATTTAAATGAATAAAAAAGCAAGACAAATAATGGCATGGGTCCTTTTATTCTTAATGGTAGGTAGTATTGTTGCCTCTTTAATAGGTTATGCTTTATCTTCTAAATAGACTTATAAATAAGTCTTTTTTTTAGTAAAAAAAGCAACAATATATATTGCTTAGAATCCGTGGCCTCCGCCACCTCCTCCTCCAAAGCCCCCTCCAGAAGAAAAGCCTCCACCACTGCCAGATGAACTACTCATACTTGATGCAGCAACTTCCATAGCTGTGTGGTTTGCCATACTTACAGCAGAAGATATGGAAGAATTAATGATATTACATAATTCAAAATCATAATAATTTGTATGAAAAGTCTGGATATTTTCATAATCAGATATTTCTTGAATCTTCACATTCATTGATTTAGATACTTTAGAAGCAATTCCAAATAATGTAGCATATACCATATATCTTTCCCATAAAGCAATTTCAGGTAATTCTTTGATATCAAAAGTTCCAAAATCTGATAAAAACCTTTTAGAAGCTTTTAATCTCAGATATTGTTCATTACCATATTTAGTCCTTTTTAATACTTGTAGAGAATAAACAACTACAATTATACTTAAAATGGTAGCAATTACATAAGGTATAGATAAGCCTATATTTGTAGAAAATATTGCTCCAACAAACATTACTAATAAACAGAATATAACATTAAATATTTTATTTGGAATACTCGTTTCAAATATTTTTAATTTTTTACCATTGCTAATTACTGAATTTTTCCAAGAAGTATAAGTATTATTAAAATCAGAATATGTTTTAGTAGATTTAGCATATTTTTTTAATTCTTCTGTAGTAAATTTATTATTTTCACCAACTTTTTCAAATAAGAAATTTACAAGTTTTATCTCTGTATCAGACAAATTATCCTTATTTAATAACGTAAATTCATAATTTTCTTTTTTTCCATCTTCAATTTTTTCTGACTTAATATTCTTTTTATATATTAAATTCATTATTGATGCACTCATCGCATTTGGGGTAATTGTTCTTTTTAAAATATAGTCACCTACTTCAACATTAAAATCATCAAAAAATTCACGATAATAATCATTATTGAAATCACTCTTATATTCCTTGTCATGCTTGAAATATATATAAATAATATTAATTATTTGGAAGATTATTAAAAAAATTCCTGTATAATTTGCTATTGCAACTAATTTTTGCTGTCTTTTTCTAATTCTATTAGCCTCAAGTGCTCTTTCTTTTCCTACTTTTAATATTGAATCGATTGCTTCTTCATTAGATTTTTTAACTTTACTTATATCAGTGATTAAATTTTTATCAAAAGTCATTCTAATATCTACTGGTGAATTAGGATATAAATATTTTACATAAGCATAAACAGTTTTATTATTTTCTTTTTTTATTTCACCAGTTAAATCACCATGAGCCCACACTTTAAATGAATCTGATTCATCATTATTAGGTAAATGGATTCTAATTTTTAAATCATTAATTTGATCTGTAAAATCATTTCCAATAAATTGCCAATATAATTCAGCAACATCATTATGTAAAACAATAGCTTTATCTAGTTTGTAATCAAGTAAGAATGCTACACTCTCATTATTACTTCTATAATACATTTTATATTCATCATAATTACTGTATTTTGTAACAACAGTTTTCTTAGAATTTGATGAAAAAGAATCTCCTATTTCTAGCTTTTCAAATTCATCGTTAAATGTATCAAAAGAAACATCATTAACTTTTTTGGCACCTATTTTCATATCATATATACCACTTGCATTATAAATAGCATCATGTTCAAAATTTATTTTGTTAGAATGAGACAATACTGAATTAGAAGTTACAAGTTCTCTAATATAACCATTAAAACTTCCATTTAAAACTATCAATTCTTTTATTTCTACATCGCCATTTTCTAAGATATAAGAATCAATATAATAATTTGTTATTTCATAATCAACATCACTAGCTTTTACAAATGTCGGTATTAATAAGATAATTAAGCTTAATATTATATATTTAATTTTCATATAAACTCCATTTCTAAAATTAAAAGCTTACGTTTGTAAGCTTAAAATTTAACTTGAACATTTTCTCTTTCTTGTTCATTTGCTTTAAAGAAAGATTCTTTTTCAAAGTGAAATAAAGATGCAACTATATTACTAGGTATAACTTCAATTTTATTGTTATATTTTAAAACTGTATCATTATAAAATTGTCTAGCACTTGAAATCTTATTTTCAGTTTCTTCTAATTGTCCTTGTAAACTCATAAAGTTAGTATTTGCCTTTAAATCAGGATAACTTTCGGCTAATGCAAATAATTTAGATACAGCTTTTGTTAACTCTCCATCAGCTTCCATTTGACCTTCTGGTGTTGTAGCAGTCAAATATGTATTTCTAGCTTTAATTACATTTTCTAAAGTTTCACTTTCATGTTTTGTATAGCCTTTAACAGTTTCTACTAAATTAGGAATTAAATCAAATCTTCTTTTTAATTGAACATCAATTTGAGCCCATTGATCTTTTACTCTATTTCTTAAAACTACTAAAGAATTATATGTACTTATAATCCAAAGAATAATAAGTACTATAACAGCTATTACAATAATCCATACCATTTTTATATCCTCCTTATAAAAATATAATAGCATATTTAAATAATAATTACAATTTAAATATCTTTAAGGATCTACTATATAATAACATTCTTTACCATGATTTAATTTTTTATCATTTATTATTCCATAAATAAATACTTTTTTATCATTTCTTAAATATTCATCAATTTGATTTTTTGATGTTAATTTGTCTAATAAACATATAAAATTATAAGAATATTCTTTTTTATTATTTAAAACATAATTTAATAATCCTAATTTATATTTATGATTTAAAGCATCTAAATTTCTAATAACTTTATCATGGAAACTCATAACATAAATGTTTTTTGAAGAATATTTATTTAATAGGTTATTTAATTTTTTATAATTTAATAATTTATCTTTTACTTCAATTAGAATAATTTTATTAGTATTCAATTTTAAAATATCAGAGAGTTTAGCAATATTATACATTTTTAGTTCATTATAATTAGTATTAAAAATTAATTTATCATTAATAAATGCATCATGATTAATTATAAATTTTTTATCTTTAGTTTGTCTTATGTCACATTCAAATCCTACATAATTAGGATTATTTATAGAATTAATAAAAGATTTCATAGTATTTTGTTCACTTTTATTATTATATAAACCACGATGAGCTATTAAATTCATAAAACCACCTGATATATTTTATTCAGGTGGTAATTAACTAATTAATTTATTTATCTTAAAAATATTACATAATATACAAATATAATTAAAAGAAAACAAACTGTACCAATAACTGGAGCATAATTGGTAGTTTTTTTATCTTTTTTTCCAGTATCTTCTTCATTATCTACTGTTTTAACAGTAGTTATTACTTCCTCTAAATATATTTTGAAAATATAAGTATTTTTTTCTTTACTCTCTTTATTATAAACTGTTACATAAATTAACTTATTTTCTACTAAATTTTCATTATTTGTTATTTTAACTTCGTACTTATCTTTATTAAAGTCATACTCAAAATCTAGTTTATCTGTATTTTCATCAATTGTAACTGAATAATAATTATTATATTGGTCAAATTTTGGTGAAATAGTAGCATTATTAATTTTTAAATCATTAATAAGTAAATTATCATCGGCATAAACAATGGTTATTTCCATAAATAAAATGGTTATTATAAATATAAGTTTTTTCATGTAATCACCTATTTATAGAATAACCATTTTTAATAAATTTATAATCAAATTAATTTAATTAGTATTTCATTCATAACATAAATTTTTTGGGGATTTATACTTAAATTATTATCTTTCAATATTAAATCTTTATTTTTTAATAGTGGTTTTATAGGATATACATCCTCTATATTAACATTATATTTATTATAAAAGTCATTAATATTTATTCCATTAATTTTTCTAAAACCAAGCATTAACTCATTATCCATAATATCTTTTTTAGTAAGTAATTCTTTATTGCTAATATCTTCTTTTTCTATATAGTCTTTTAAACTTCTTGTATTTGTATATCTTACTTCATCAACATATCCAGAAGCTCCAAGACCAAACCCATAGTACTCTTCATTATTCCAATATTTTAAATTGTGCTTAGCCTCATAGCCAACCTTTGCAAAGTTGCTAATTTCATAATGAATAAACTTTTTCTTTTTCAAATATTTACATATATATTCATACATTTCATAGTCTAAATCTTCGCTACAATTCTCATAATTTTCATGCTTTAATATTGTATTTTCTTCCAAAATCAAACTATAAGTACTAATATGTTCCGGGCTAAGTTTCATAAATAGTTTTAAATCTTTCTTTAAAGAACTTAATGTTTGTTCTTTAAAACCATAGATTAAATCTAAATTAATATTATTAAATCCTTTGCTACGACATAATTCAATTTTTTTTCTTGCTTCATCAAAAGAATGATTACGATTAATAATTTTTTGAATAATAGGGTTAAATGTTTCTATCCCAATACTAAGACGATTTACTCCATTATATTTTAAAAAGTCCAATAATTCTTCATTAATGTCGTTCAAATTACATTCAAAAGTAAATTCAAAATTACTATCTAAATTAAAACGTTCAATTATCTTAAATAAAACTTTTAACTCATTAATACTTAAAGAAGAAGGTGTCCCACCACCAATGTAAATTGTATCTACAACTTCATCCATATAAATATCTTTTATCTCATTATTCAATTTTTTTAAATATGGAACTACCCATTCTTTCTTATAAAAAACTTTGCAAAAATCACAATAAGAGCATATAGATTTACAAAATGGAATATGAATATAAACTCCTTTATTTTTCATTAGTATCTCCTTTTTAAATGATTATTTTCTTCTATGTCTGTCTCATCTAATATTTTTTTAATTTTAGGATCTAAATTAGCTTTTTTTAAAGCTTCTGTAAATAGTTTTAGAGGAATTTTTCCATTCATTACATCAAACAATATTGAACGTAATTCATTTTCTGTTTCAATGTTTTCTAGTAATTTAACTATATCATTTATTGAAAAATTTAGTTTCATAAATTTATCTTCTTCCAATTTTAGTATTTTTTTCTTGAATATTAAAAAACTCTTTTCCTTGATTTTCAAAATAATTATCTAAACCATAAATTTTTTCTTCAAATATTTTATTTTTTTCTGCATACATTTTTTCTATTCTATGAATAGTTGATTTATCCCTATTTAAAACTTTTTTGGCTGCTGTAAGTGACATCCAATATTTTAATCTAAATTTTGCAATTGATTCTATTTCACGATCATTCAATTGATTTACATATTTACCATTAATTCTCAAAACAATACTATCATCAACTAATGAGCAAAGTTCTTGTAATTCTAATTTCAACTTTTCAATTTTGGCTTTATCAGTTTCAGTTCTTAAAGCATTTATAATTTTATTACGTTTATTAAAATAATTTTTAGCATATGTATAAGCATATTTTTCATTGATTTCATCTTCTAATTTAGTTTCTTCATCCAAAAAATATAACGCTCTTGTTTGAAAATCTAATAAATAAAAAGCTTCTTTTACATCTTCTATAGTAGTACCAAATATTCTTGCTAAATTTTTATATGATACCCTATATGTCAAGGCAACCATTACTATTTCTTTTAAAATTTTACTATTTGCATTTTTTAATTCCATCTAATTTTCCTCCTTAAGTATTTCTAAGAATACATCACTTGGAACTTCTACAGATCCAACCATTTTCATTCTTTTTTTACCTTCTTTTTGTTTTTCTAATAATTTCCTTTTACGAGAAATATCTCCACCATAACACTTAGCTAAAACATTTTTTTTCATAGCAGAAATATTTTCACGAGCTATAACTTTAGCACCAACACTAGCTTGAATTGGTACTTGAAACATTTGTCTTGGAATCAATTCTTTTAATTTTTTTACTATTTGTTTGCCACGATTGTAAGCAAAATCCTTATGAACTACAGTTGATAAAGCATCAACAACATCACCGTTTAATAGAATATCCATTTTAACTAAATTACTAGATTTATACCCTATCATTTCATAATCAAAAGACGCATAACCTTTTGTCGTAGATTTTAATTTATCAAAAAAGTCATAAACAATTTCAGATAAAGGAATCTCATAATGAATATTAACTCTTTCATCATCTATATATTCCATTGATTTATAAATTCCTCTTTTATTCTGACATAATTCCATAATATTACCAATATAATCTTTAGGAACAATAATATTTGTATAAATAAAAGGCTCTCTAATTTCTTTAATATATGTTCTTTCAGGCATTTTAGTAGGTGAATCAATTACTATTTCATCACCATTCGTCAAAGTTATTTCATATATAACGCTTGGAGATGTAGCTATGATAGATATATCAAATTCTCTTTCAATTCTAGAAATAATTATATCCATATGTAAAAGTCCCAAAAAACCAGTTCTAAAGCCGAAACCTAAAGCTTCTGAAGTTTCTGGCTCAAATGATAATGCTGCGTCATTAAGTTTGAGTTTTTCAAGAGCTTCTTTTAATGCTTCATATTTATTTGGCTCAACTGGAAATATTCCAGAATACACCATTGGTTTCATAGGCTTATAACCATCTAAAGGTTCTTTTGCAAGGTTATTTTTAACAGTAATTGTATCACCTACTGCTACAGAAGTTATATCTTTTATTGATGCTGTAACATATCCAACTTCCCCAGAAATTAATTCTTTTTTATTAACATCTTTAGGAGTATGAAACCCAAGTTCAACAACTTCAAACTCTTTACCACTTGCCATCATTTTTATTGTATCTTTTACTTTTATTTCGCCATCTACAATTTTTACTAGAGCAACAACACCTTTATAAGAATCAAAATAACTATCAAAAATTAGAGCTCTTGTTGGTTTATCATTTGCTATTTTAGGAGCTTCAATTCTTTCAATTACAGCTTCAATAAGTTCTTTTACCCCGACTCCTGTTTTGCCACTGCATAAAAGAATTTCCTCTTCTTTAAAACCTAAAACATTTTTCAACTCTTCTTTTACTTTAGGAACATTAGCATTTGGTAAATCAATCTTATTTATGACAGGTATTATTTTTAAATCATTTTCTAAAGCTAAATATAAATTTGCAAGTGTTTGAGCTTCTATACCCTGAGCTGCATCAACGACTAAAATTGCGCCTTCACAAGCAGCAAGGCTTCTAGAAACTTCATATGTAAAATCAACATGACCTGGTGTATCTATTAAATTTAAAATATAATTTTCATTTTTATAATGATAATTAAGACGAACTGCATTTAATTTTATAGTTATTCCACGTTCACGTTCAAGATCCATGTTATCTAAAAGTTGATCTTTCATTTCTCTTTTAGAAACACTTCCTGTTAATTCTAAAATTCTATCTGCTAAAGTACTCTTTCCATGGTCTATATGAGCAATTATTGAAAAATTTCTTATGTTTTCTTGCTTCATTTTGAACATCACCACATTTATTATACCTTAAAAATGGCTTTACGAAAACATTTTTTTAAGTACTTTACCAACTTTACCTAGTTCTTCTGTAAAAAGTTTTTCCACAAAATTAGAAAAATTATCCCCAGCATTACTAGCTATACACGAATAATCTTTTGTATTATTTTCTGTATATTTTTCTAAATCAATATCACGATTATTTTTTACATCATCCTCGAATTTTTTTATATTTTCATTAGTTAATACTATTTTTTCATTTACTTTGCTTTCATAATATCCACTTTCACCAGCAATAAATAAGCTAATATAAACTATAAATAAAATAAACAATATAGTTAATACTGGATTATGTTTCTTCTTTTTCATTATCTTCATCCACAATTCTTTTATAAACATTTGCCAAAATTTCTAAAGAATTTTTGACACTATTAATATCATTATATGGCCCTCCCACTTCAATTAGAACTGCATTGCTTGAGATATCTTGATTAAATATTCCTGAATTAGTTTTAATATCAATACCTCTGGTGATAAGCGGATTAAATTCTTTTAAATAATTATTTATTCTATTTGCCATTTCTAAATTTCGTTCATAACCATCATGGCCCTTTCCTAAAACTATCATAATCTTTGCATAATCTTTGCCATCAATAGTTACTTTAGCAATATTTAAAGGAATTGAATCACGATGTAAATCTATAACATATTTAATGGTTGGGTTTTTAGAAAGAGTATCACTCGCTAGCATTTTAGAAGCTTTATATGAAGAACGATAATTCCAACCATTAATATTAAGAATCTCCTTGATATCATTTTTCTCAACTATTGCTTGTATTCCTAAATCACTTAACTTATTTTGGAGTATTAAACTTGCATGTAAGACTGTTGGAGTTACATTATATTCATTTGTATTAACACTTTGATATTCTTCAGTTTGATGTGTATTATAAATATAAATTAATGGTGAATCATAATTTTCTTCCTTAATAACTGTTTCATCAGTAGTAGTATTATTAGTATTTTCTGTCTTTTTAACATTATCTTCTTTATCTAAATTAATTCCTAAAGTATAATTAACAATAAAACTTAATCCATTTTTAGAAAAAATACTTTTAAATTCTTTTGGATTATTATTTAGCATAATATCTATTACTTCATTTTCATTTATTGCTTTCGTTAATTTTTCATATAACACATTAAAAACTAATAAAATAACACATAAAACAATTGTTAAAAATAAAATAAATTTAATAGAAATTAGCGTAATATTTTTTCTTGTTTTAAATTTTCTTGACATACTTTTCACCTTAATTATATTTTAAAATATAAAAAGCAAATAAAATGTCAAATTATGTTATTAATTTTTATTGTTAAATAATGTTTTATATTGTATAATAAATATTAGAATAAGATAGGGATTGTGATACATATGTTAAGAGAATTTGATTATGAAAATATGCCAGTAGCTGATATAGTAAACGAAATAATTATTGATGCGGTTAAAAGAGGAGCTTCCGATATTCACTTAGACCCAAGGCCTGAGTTTTTAATGGTAAGAATTCGTATTGATGGTGAATTAGTTGACTATACTACCCTTCCTTTAGGAATTAAAAATCATATAACTACAAAAATTAAAATCCTAGCTAGTATGAATATTACTGAATCTCGTCTTCCACAAGATGGTGCTATTAAAACTACTATAGAAAATAGAAGTCTAGATTTACGTGTTTCTACTCTACCTACTGTTTATGGCGAAAAAGTTGTTATTCGTATTTTGGATTATACAAGAAGTATGGAAGGACTTGAAAATTTAGGATTTTCTGAAGAAAGTTTAGAAAAACTTAAAAAAATAATTGCAAACCCTAATGGTATTATCCTTGTTACAGGTGCCACTGGAACTGGTAAATCTACTACTGTTTATGCGATATTAGATAAACTTAACACTAAAGAAAGAAATATTATTACTGTAGAAGATCCAGTAGAAATGAAAATCGAAGGTATTAATCAAGTTCAAACTATGAGTGATATTGGTCTTACATTTGCAACAGCCCTAAGAAGCATATTGCGTCAAGACCCTGATACCATTATGATTGGAGAAATTCGTGATGATGAAACAGCACGTATTGCTATTCGTGCCGCTATTACTGGGCATTTAGTACTTTCTACAATCCATACAAATAATTCTTTAAATACTATAGAGCGTTTACTTGATATGGATGTTGAAAGATACTTACTTGGCTCTGCTTTAACTGGAATTGTATCACAAAGATTAACTAAAAAATTATGTCCAAAATGTCGTACCTCAAGAAGCACTACTCCATATGAAAAAGCGATATTTAAAAAAGCTTTAGGAATGGATGTAAATGAAATATATGAACCTGTTGGATGTGATGAATGTTTAAACGGGTATAAAGGACGTATAGCTATTCAAGAAGTTCTTTCAGTTAATCAAGAAGTAAGAGATGCTATATTATCAAATATTAGAAAAGATAAATTAAGAGAAATAATTTATAAAAAAGGACATACTATCACACTTCTTCAAGATGGACTTGAAAAAGTAATTAATGGTTTAACATCATTTGATGAAGTATTAAGAGTTATTGAAGTAGATAGTGATTTTGGTGAAGACGAAAAAGATATTAAAGATGCCATTTTGGGTAAAGAAAAACCAATTAACAACGAAAATATAGAAAATAATAATAATAATTTAGAAAATTTAAGTATTGAAAAAGTAGAGACATTAGATTTTTAGTTCTCTACTTTTTATTTATATTATTTAAATATTCTTTTAAATAATCAGCAATATTTTTAGGAATTATTTTTTCTAATTCTTCAGTTGGAGCCTCTTTCATCTTAGAAACACTACCAAATTTTTTAATAAGTTCTTTCTTTCTTTTTTCGCCAATTCCATCTATATTATCTAAAACTGATGAAATACTACCTTTACTTCTTATTTGACGGTGATAATTTATTGTAAATCTATGAACTTCATCTTGCATTCTAGTTAAATAGTGGAAAACATTAGATGTTTTTACAAGTGGTATTTCTTCTAAAGTATCTCCATCAATTAAATCATTAGTCATATGCTTATCATTTTTTCTTAATCCACAAATTTTAATATCGAGATTTAGCATTTGCATTATTTCTTTACAAGCATTAATTTGATTTATTCCACCATCAACGACAATTAAATCAGGCTTTTCTAAATGTTCTAAAAGCATGCGATAATATCTTCTGTAAAGTACTTCTTTCATAGTATTATAATCATCGTTTTTATCAATACTTATTTTAAATTTACGATATTCTTTTTTTGCAGGAACACCATTTTTAAAGACAACCATTGCACTTACAGAAAAATCACCAAATAAGTTAGAATTATCAAATAAATCAATTCTATTTAAATGTTCAAGATTTAATAATTTTCTTAATTCTTCATTAGCTTTTTCAGTTCTCTCTTCGTCTTTTTCAATTAAAGTCATTTCATTATCTAAATTTATTTTTGCATTCATAAATGCCATATCAAGAAGTTCTTTCTTTTTACCTTTTAATGGTGTTGTAAATGTCGTATTTAACATGTTAGAAAGTAATTCTTTATCACATAACTCGTCTAAAAAAATTTCTTTAGGTATTTCATGACGAGCATAGAATTTAATTAAATATTCATCTATTTCTTCTTTTAATTCACCAACAATTGGAAAAATGTCATTATGTCCTCCGACTAATTTACCATTGCGGATAAAAAAGATTTGAGCACTGATATAGCCATTATTTAAATAGTAACCAAGTATATCTCTATTTACTAAGTCATGTAATTCAACTTTTTGTTTTGCTAAAACAATTTCAACATAATCCAAGTCTTTTTTTAATTCTAATGCCATTTCAAAATTTAGATTATTACTACATTCTTCAATTTTTTTTAAAAGTCTATTTTTTAACACATTTTCATTTCCATTTAGAAAAGATAATATTTCTTTTTCCATTTCTTCTAATTTACTATGGTCATAGTTTTTAGTGCAGTATCCTAAACATTGTCCAATGTGATAATACAAGCATACTTCTTTTGGCATTGAATCACATTTTTTTAATGGATATATTCTATTTAATAGATTTACTATTTTGCGAGCAGCATAAGCATTGGGATACGGGCCAAATAATTTTTTATTTTCACTTTTTTTAATATTAGTATATCTTGAAACTTTTAATTTTGGATAAGGATTTTTAATATACTCAATATAAGGATAAGTTTTATCATCCTTAAGTAAAATATTATATTTTGGATCATATTTTTTAATTAGATTAATTTCTATAATAAAAGCTTCTAGTTCGCTACTGGCAACTATATATGTAAAATCAGCTATTTCACTAATCATTTTAGCTGTTTTGCCAGTATGAGTTCCACGAAAATATGAAGATAATCTTTTCTTTAAATCTTTTGCTTTACCTACATAAATTATAACCCCATCAGAATTCTTCATTTGATAAGATCCTGGTTTATGAGGAACTAAACTAAGTTTTTCTTTAAACATAATATCACTTTCTTTCAGTAATTATATAATTATATAAAGATTCACATCCTTTATAAATATTAGTAAAACATTCATCAAAATTTCTATAATACCAAGGATCAATAATTTCTTTGGCATCACCTGTATATTCCAATAACAAATGGATTTTATTATCTTTATCTCTAGCAAATTTTTCTTTTAAAGTTTTTAAATTATTATTATCAAAACAAATTATATAATCAAATTTTTGGTAATCTACATCGGTTATTTGGCGAGCATAATGAGAAAGTATTTCAATATTATTTTTCTCTAAAGTCTTTTGTGTCATATAATACATAGAATTTCCAATTTCTTCTGTACTAGTTGCACATGAATCAATCATAAAGTTCTTATCTTTATTTAATTTAGCAATATGTTCCATAACCATTTGTGCCATCGGGCTTCTGCAGATATTACCATAACATACAAATAATATTTTATGCATTTCAGATCACCTGATAATATTCTAACATATTTTAAGATAATATTTCTATTTTCTTAATACTCTTTTTTTATCAGGAAAATCACTTCTTTTTTCATTAATATTTAAAGCACAAAATTTAAAAAATGTTCCTCTTTTATCCCACATACGATATTCACTAGAAAAAGCATTAAAGCTTATATGATCAAGTTGAGGATGTAATTTTAAATCAGTTATATATAATAACTCTTCTGTTTCTAATAAATAATTCCTAGCCTCAATATATTTTAACATATTTTCTGAATCAATAATTTCTTCTTGTGTCATAAAAAACTCCTTATTACATTTTATGATTTAATAATTTTTAATTTTGTATTTTTATCTTTATATAGTATAATTATTTCGGGTGATATTATGCAACCAGAATATACTTATACTTATGAAATTAAAAAATCAAAATTTATCGGTTTATATTTCAAAGTTAATAATAAAAATGAAATTGATAATATTTTAAATTATATTTATAAAGAACATAAGAAAGCAAGACATTTTCCCTATGCATATAAAATTGATACTTTAATTAAAAAAACTGATGATAAAGAACCAAGTGGTACTGCTGGGACTCCAATCTACAATGTTATAGAAAGAAATAATCTAAATAATTGTTTGATTATTATTGTTAGATATTTTGGAGGTATTAAACTTGGTAGTGGCGGTCTTTTAAGAGCATATTCTAAGACTGCTAATGAATTAATAAAGCCACGATAAAACTACCGTGGCTTTTTTATTCTACCATTTTTTTAATTTCTTCTATATCTTTAAAACCAATTGATTTGTTTACAAGTTCTCCATCTTTAAATACAATTAAAGTAGGAATACTCATTACGCCAAATTCTCTAGCTAATTCTGGATGCATATCAGTATTAACTTTTAAGATATCAACAAAATCAACTGTCTCAAGTAAACTTCCTAGCATTTTACAAGGTCCACACCAGTCAGCATAAAAATCTACTAATATTGTTCCTTTACTTGTTAGTTCTTTAAAATCTTCTTTTTCTAAATATTTAATCATTTTTTTCATACCTTTCTATTAGTTTATTAGAACCCTTAATATTAATTTTTCCATTATCAACTAATTTATGTGCGTTATCAGTAGTAATTATATCATATTTTAACAATGTATTTAAGGCTTCATAATCTTTATTGCTACTATTATTATCGCCTAAATTTCGAATTTCATTAAAAGCATTATAAGAGTTCTTAAATCCTGTAGTAAATGGCGTTTTACTTAAAATAATATTAGTATATTTACTATCTTTTAATACTGTACTTGAAAAACTAAATTGAGAAAAAATGAAAAGCAATACAAATAAGAATACATATGCTTCTAAAAAACCTACTGCTATTCCAATTAACTTTGATGGCAATGTAAGTATTATTGAGTGGTCTACAATTTTACTAAGGATACCAGTAATTTTTAATATAACACTTAAAAGTACTGATAAAACCCCTAATACTATTAAAAAGGCAATTGCTTCATAAATCAAAATATTTATTACCGTTATACCATTAAATATGCCACCTAGTTTAAAAAATGGTAAATACGTATATAAAAATACTGATAAAGGATTTTTCAAATAATAAGCAATAATTATTATTAATATTGTTCCGATTAAAGTTGCAAGTGTTTGAATAGCGCCTCTTTTAAATCCTAATACAGCACCAGTTAATAAAAATAAAATTATTATTGCATCTACAACATTTATCATATTATTTCCTACCCTTCTACTTCTTAATTATAATATAAAAATAATGAAATTAAAAGAAATTTATGATAAAATACTTTAGAGGACAAGTGATTATATGACAATAGTTTTTAAAGTTAGTGAAAATGTACAAAATAAAATGAAAGAATTTTATAAAGATTTATATCGAGACAAATTTCCACCATACTCTATTTTTCAAGCTCAAAGTGCTGATGTAATTATTACTTTATACGAAAGTGGCAAAGTCATGTTTCAAGGAGTTTCAGCTGATATAGAAGCAAACATCTGGAAAGATCAAGAAAGACACTTAAATAATAGAGATATTGATAAAGAGCTTAAAAAGATTGAGAATAAAAAAGAAGAAAAGAAAAAAGAAAATAATTTAAATTTTTATAATATGTCTACTATTGGTAGCGATGAGGTTGGAACTGGAGATTATTTTGGACCCATTGTTGTAACTGCTACTTATGTAAATAAAAAAGACGAAATATTTTTAAGAGATTTAGGTGTCAAAGATTCTAAGGCTCTTACAGACGAAAAAATAATTGAAATTGCTAAAGAATTAATAAAAAAAGTTAATTATAAGACATTTATTCTAACTAACAAAGATTTTAACGATTATACTAAAAAAGGATATAATATGAATAAGATAAAAGCAATTCTTCATAATAAAGTATTATATTCTATAAAAGAAAATCATATGAGCGATTATGATAAGATAGTTGTTGACCAATTTGTTTATCCTAAGAAATATTTTGAACATATAAATGAAGCTACTAACAAAGTGACAGATATTTCCTTCACGCCACGTGCTGAAAGTAAATGTTTATCAGTTGCTTGCTCTTCTATAATTAGTAGATATATCTTTCTTCATGAAATGGATAAATTATCAAAAGAACTTAATATTACTCTACCTAAGGGAGCAAATGATATAGTTGATGATATAGGATTTGAAATCGTTAAAAAATATGGTTTTAATAAGTTATATGAAGTTGCTAAAATAAATTTTAAAAATACAGAAAAAATTAAAAATAAGATGGAATAATATTTTCCATCTTTTTAATTAAACATCTTTAATAAATAAGTTTTAAATAATGTGATCTTATCAAAGTATACTGATTTCATTTGGACATCACATTCATTTAAATTTAAAATATTATTTTCAAGTTCATCATAAGTATATTTAAAACTATTTTTTAGCATTTTTTCCACTTGCCAATTTTGCAATTTCAATTCACGAGAAATACTATTTAAGTCTCTTTTATCATCATATAAAGTTTTTGTACAATATAATAAACGATATTCACGTGCAAGAAGACTTACCAAAGAAATTGGTTCTACTTTCAAAAGGGATAAATCATCAAGTAATTTAAAAGCCCTTTCTAAATCATTATTTATAACCGCTTCTATAAATTTAAAATTATTATCATCAATATTATTAGAAATAATTTGCTTTACATCATTAAATGATATTTTACAAGGATTATCATAATATAATTTTAACTTTTCTAGTTCATTATATATTAAGTCATAATTATTTAAACAATTATTTATTATATAATTTATACTATCACTTTCAATCGAAAAGCCATCACTTTTTAAATTATTTCTAATTTTATTAGCCAAATCATTAAAACTTAGTTTAGGAATTTCAATATACGAATATTTTTCTTTAATTAACTTAGTTACTTTTTTTCTTGTATCACATTTATCATTATAAGTAAAAATTAATATAGTATTTTCATTAGGACTCTCTAAATATTTTAATAATAGTTCTGCCTTTTTTTCTACAATCTTACCACTTCCAAAGATATTTGCATTTTTAACTACTATTACCCTTTTATCATTGAACATAGAAACATATTGAGCTTCAATTAAAATATCTTCTAACTCTACATTATTCAAATCAAAAGTTTCAATGTTTGTCTCTTTTTTTAATATTTTTTTTAATTCCTCATCTATTAATTTAATACTATCACTTGTAATCAAATATATATTCATATAACCACCACTTTAATTTTATCAAATTTTTACTATTAAATAAATAATATTAATTTCTTTTGTGATCTTTCTCAATTGAAAAAGTAAATTTCAAATAAATATATCGAAGTGACATTTAATCTTT
>ERZ857922.1274-NODE-1274-length-32094-cov-21.134648_pt1 | contig 32094 bp, 23 predicted proteins | sample MGYA00519579_ERZ857922 | MGnify/ENA primary metagenome ERZ857922 (study PRJEB31778, sample SAMEA3449375) | human gut metagenome | biome: human gut; feature: human-associated habitat; material: faeces | place: United Kingdom | collected 2010/2012 ... | reverse complement strand
TGACGAAAGGAAGTAAAACTTATGAAAATCCTTCGCGCGTAAAAATCCGCAGTGGCAAAAAACTTTCTTTAAAGGCTGGAAGCACTAAGAAAATACGAGCACAAGTAATTGTACCAAAAGGGAAAAAAACCTGCTGGCACATTCAAAAAATCCGCTACCTTGTGAGCGATTCCTCTATACTGACCGTATCAAAGAAGGGTAAAATCAGAGCAAAAAAAGCAGGGCATGCGACAATTTATGCCGTTGCCCAAAATGGTGTAACCGCTAAAATTAAAGTCAGCGTAATAGCTGCAAAATAATAAAGAAAAAAGTGCCGGAAATTCGCATTTTCCACTGCGATGCTCCGGCACTTTTTTTGTTTTCCGTAATTTTGTAGAAAGATTTTGCGTCTCGTGGGCACTCCCGTTTGTTGAGTACGTAGCGGTATGGGCACTGATACCACCAGTGCCGCATACCGACGTACTCAAACCCACGAGACGCAAAATCTTTCTACGAAATTACTGGAACCCAAAGAAACTGGCAATGAACATTTGTCACACCCCCATCATTTCAAACTCAGTTTTTCTTTCCCGCAATAATGTTTTCAAATAAACACTTATAATTACAATATCCAAGCATACACCCCGGATGATACATTCCATATACTTTCGTTTTTTTATTATACTTTGCTATAAATAAGTCGCGTTTTTTATTGTTTATAGTCGCAACAATCTGCTGAATACTATTTTCATCGTACAATTTGTCTTTTAAAATCCCATTGCCAATACACGATACGATAACATCCGGTTCCAGTATCTCTATTTCTTTTCTTACAAAATCTTCATATACTTCAAGATAATTAGAAAGCATTTTATCATTCGTCCCCTTACTATATCCGCCTCTTTTATTTATATTCATAAATGCTGTTTCTTTTGGAACCACATGCAACATATCACATATAATTTTAAATTTATTATAATAACATTTACTCCTATTCGTTTTTTCGTTATTGAATTTAATGTTGCCCTCATTTTCAATCAGAAGCTTATACCAATGTGTTTTCATCAAATCAGAAATCGGCGAAATTCCGTTATATTCCTCTTCTTTACCATTAGAAGCGGGTTCTTTTAAAATAAATAACACTTTTTTATTTGCATTATTATATTTTTCAAAATCAACGCAGCCATCGGGTATAAATGACTTTTTAAAATTGTCATCACTCTCTTTACCTTTTATACAAGTTTTTTCAAACCAACTATCCGCCCCATGTGCCTCTTTCCATTGCTGAAATAGTTCTATCAGTTTCTCTTTTCTTCCATTTTTCGCATCAACTTTCATAATTTCCAATTCCATCTTGTCAAGCATATGCACTCACCTCTTTCAATTAATTTCACATTCACTCAAAAGGTCCAACAAATCCCATGGCAATTGCTGGACCTTCTTTTCTTCTTTACTCTGCCGCCAATACCTCATAAACTTCCTTAAAGGATTGTTTCGGCTGATACAATTCCGTAAACAGACCACAGTATGGTCCGTTCATTTTGTAGCTGTAATCTGCCGTTGACAGATACGGTGCGTCAAACAAGCCCCAAATGGAAAGGCTCGTAATCGGTCCGGTCTTTCCTGCTGCCTGTGCCGCCTTGTTAATATCCACATATGTCTGCACGAGTTTCTTGTAAAAGGCTGCATGCTCCGGCTCTGCATCATTATCGTAATTGCGGACGGCAAGTTCTGTTACGTGAACTTCAACATTATTTTCTGCAAATTTCTCAATCGCATTTTTCACTAAGGTAATGTCATTGTCGTTCATACATCCACTCTGCTGTCCATAGCCACCGATGTAACTCTGCATACCAATTCCATCGCAGAGCTTCAGGTAACCGCCATTTCCATCGGATGCAAAACTGTTGACGCTCTTTACCAGTTGAATAATGGCATCTCTCTTATTTGCGCCGTAGGTTGCAAACGTGTTGTAATCATTGTAGAACAACTTAATATTTGTCTTACTGTTTGCCGCCTGTAATTTTGCTCTTGTCTCATATGCATACCGGAACGCAAGCTCCACATAATCACTGCCAATGTAATCGTAGAAAAGATTCGTCTTGCCACCGCGAACCTGCCGTACATGACGCACATCATCATCCGCAAATTCACCCGCATTGTCGGCAACCGCTTCATTAACAACATCCCAGCAGTAAATCGCGCCCGGATATTTTTCTTCAAAATGCGTCATTACTTCATCAATATACATCTTCAGACGATTTTTCATGACGTCTGCGCTGACATAAGCACCATCCTTCTTATAGCCTTCGCGGAAAAACCAATCGCACATATCGGCATCCCAGGTAAGCACATGACCGCGAATGGATAATCCGTTTTCAACCGCATACGCAACCATCGAATCTGCCTTTGTAAAGTTCATAACTGCCGGTGAATTTTCATCCACATATGCATTTTGTGAAGCAGACTGGCTCAAAAGCGAATACGCCTTCATTTCATTACTGAACGTCGTACTGTTAAAATGATACTTAATGAGTTTGGTAAGCTCAGTATTTTTCAGTGCCGCCTCATTGATATTTGTTCCAAATTTGAAACCATATTTCTCACCGAGAGACGCAAGCGATTGATACGATCCAATTGCCTCCGTCGCATCTTTTTTCCCTTTGTTCTCCATAACAACAGATGTAATCTGAATGTATTTCACCGCCTCTGTAGAATTCTGAACAACCAAATAAAGTGCCGTCTGTCCGCTCGGGTAAGCATCTAACTGTAAGCCCTGCTCCTTACCGCTCTGCATACCATTGGCATCAACAAAACCAGCCCAGTCGCTGTTTTTAACTGACAACTTAATCGATGCGCCACCTGTATTTTCAATAATATTTTTGTTTGCATCCAAAAGGTTGATTGTAACATTTACCTGTGTAAAATCCGATACTTTGTGTCCGGATGCCGTAATCAGTGGAAGCAGGTTATAAACCGTTCCATTCCACACACTCGAATACGCAGAAGAATTAATAAACGTATTGTCAATTGCAAGCGTCACTTTCTCCGTCGCCGGCTTCTGGGTCGGTGCAGCCGTTGGTGTCTGAGTCGGTACCGTTGTTGGTGCCGTAGTCGGGGTCGCAGTCGGCTTCTGCGTTGGTACCGCAGTTGGGGTCGCAGTCGGCTTCTGCGTTGGCACCGCAGTCGGAGTTGCCGTTGGTTTCTTTGTCGGCTCTGTAGTCGGAGTCGCTGTCGGCTTCTGCGTTGGCACCGCAGTTGGGGTCGCCGTCGGCTTTTGCGTTGGCACCGCAGTCGGGGTCGCCGTTGGACTTGCAGTTGCTGTCACTGCCGGCTTCCTTGTTGGCTCTTCTGTCGGCTCTTTCACAGGCTCCGCAGTTTTTACCACAGAGGAAGAATCCCCCGGATTTACTACCGCAGGTTCTTGTGTATTCACCGGTGGAACAACGGTAGTTCCTGTCTTTTTCTTAACCGTAACTTTGCACGAAAGTTTATACATTTTCCATCCTGCTTTTACCTTTGCTGTCACCGTAGCTTTCCCTGCTTTTTTGGCAACTAACTGAACTGACTTTTTCGTCTTTTTCTTCAGGATAACAACCGATTTTTTGCCACTTTTCCACACCACTTTTTTTACTGCTTTTGCATTTTTAATTGTTACTTTTTTCTTAGTCCCTGCCCACATGGTAATACGCTTTTTGCTTAACTTTGGTTTCGCTGATTTAGCACTTGCAGGCATCGTAAAAACACTCGAAATACTAAGTGCTGTTACCATGAGAAGTGCCATCGCCTTTTGATTTTTTCTCTTCATAGAATGACTCCTTTCATTCCACTCAAAACTCTCTGACTTCATTCTAATACTTTGTGGGAATTATACAACGAACATTCTATAAAATTACTATTAGTTTTTAGTATCTTTTGTGTGTTATTTTTCATGTAATTCCTTCTAATCAATGCGTATCGTCTGCATACCACTCAATTTGATTGACAATTTGCAAAATCTTTTTGGCGCTCTCAATTGATTTTGTAATACGCTCTACATCATTTTTGTGAATCCAGCCCTTTTCCGCAGCGTCCGGCACAGACTCAGTCAATTCCTGCAGCGATTGATTTACGCGTTCCACCATCTGACTTACATCTTCAATCAACTTCTCTACCTGTTTTGGAAGTGAAACTCTCTGCACTTCTCTCTGCATTCTATTACACAACTGATTCATGGAAATTTTCAAAAAATAGGTATCTGTCAGCTGGTCAGCAACAACCGAAAGAATCTCTTCAATAATTCCGGCGTCCACATTTCCCATCGAAATCATAACTTGAAAGCGTTCACAACGCTCATCAATTTTCTCCTGACTGCGGCAAATCCGCTCAACAAGCCGAATCAGCAAATCTACTTCTTCCTCGTCATTAATTTTAAAATCCTCATCCTTTAACTGCTTTCTTCCCTGTTCTGCCTCCGATGTCAGCTGATAACAGTCAATCTGCTTCTCTTTGCAAAGATTCCAGAGCACCCGCTTGCAAACAGCATCCGTCTTTCCGCCAAAGGTAAGCGACTTCACACATGGAAATCCGGCATACGCAGACTGCAAATCATATTCCACGCAAATACCATCAAATGTATTTTTCACAGACGTTATTTGAAAAGGCAGGTTTCCCTGTCGAAGATTTTCAATTTGTTCAATCGCCGTTTTCTCTTTTTGGCATGGAAAATACTGATAAAGAGGCGCCCCTTTTTCCTGCCTCATTTTATACTTTTCAAGCCATGTTTTTTTCGAGAGGGCAAACACAGTCGTTTTTTCTTTTTCCGCATCCACAAATTCATCAACCCGTTGACATCCATACGCCTGTGCCGTCTGCATCGATGGGAGATTTGTGCTTTTCATATAAGAATAAATCGTCTGAAACGGTGTATGTGTAAAAGCCCAGTCTCTTACAGCAATTGCTGCTTCTTTTGCATATCCTTTTCTCTGATATGTTTTTTGAATATGGTAACCAATTTCCGGCTTAATCGTATTTCCAATCGGTTGCAGTGTGAGCCCGCAGTCACCAATCATTTTTCCATTTTCTTTTAGGCATACAGCCCACAATCCGAAGCCAAAAATCTGGTACCGCTCCTGATTTTTTTCAATCCATCCACGGACTCTTTTTTCATCAAAAGTATAAGGATAATGCTGCATAATATCCGAATCCGCAAGCACACAATATAAGTCATCAAAATCTTCTTCGTTCATCTCACGAAGAATTAAACGCTCCGTCTCAATTTGCATAATACACCCTCCATTATTTCAGCTCATATTTCCAGACACCATCTTCTCTGCGGTAATGAAATTCATTGATATCTTCTTCTAAAAATACGCGAAGCATATCATCCATTCCATTCGCAAGTTTTCCCTTTTTCATCTCTTCTAACGGCATCCACTTTACTTCCCCTTCATGTGAGGATTTGAGTTCACCGCTGAATTGATTCGTCTTGTAAAAAACAACAAGATACCTTGAGCCGTCATCCCGCAGCCAGTCTTTTGTGCCGCAGATTCTCGGCTTTTCTATCGTGAGTCCGGTCTCCTCATAAACTTCACGAATAACCGAATCTACAAACGATTCGCCCTTCTCAATATGTCCGCCCGGAAATGTAAGTCCTGACCACTTTTTATCCACCTTGTCCTGAACCAAAACATTTCCCGCATCATCGTAAACCATACACATATTCGTTAATATTACTGTCTCCGTCCTCATCACTTTCTCCTCTCGCGATTTGTGTCTCAACATTATGATGAGTTTATTATAACATAAAATCGGGGAATTGAGAGGATTGACAGCGAACATTTATCACAAATCCATCATTCCAAAATTTCATATTCGCTTAATTCTTCAAAATCCTCTTCCGGTGATGATACGAATAATCTCCGTGTATAATCCAAACCACCATCCACTCCACAACAACCGCATTTGCTAATCATAAAATCCATTTCTATGGCAGACTTCATGAATTGTTTCCGCAAATATCGACCTAGATTTCTTGTTACTGTCCATATTATAATTCTTCTTATCCAGATATATCTCTCTAACTTCCTGCCATAATTGATTATCCTTACAAAATTCTATCTTTTCAGGGAGACAATAAAATCCTTTTGTTTGTTCTTCCCACGTATAATTTTTTCTTTTCTTATTGTAACGTATGTACTTCTGCTGATTGTTACCATAATCATTCACAATTGCAAAATCACAACTATGACGAATCCTAGAATTTTTTCTATCTTTCACTTTAATCGTAAAAACTCTAGTGCTATCCTCGCAGGAATCATACCCGTACTTCCACGCATGATTGTTGAATGCACGCATAAGTATGTTTTTAATTTTTTTTGCCTCGAACTCCTCGTCATCGTCATTTACCCTGATATTTACATCAAAGTCAAAACCAACATTACTCTTTACATCCCACGTTACCATGTTTCTTTTTACACTTCCAACAAATTCATACTGAAAGGTAAAATTATCTCGAACTTCATCCTGCACCTTGTGTATTAGTTCCATAAGCTGTTTTTTTGCCGGTTCAAACTCTCTTTTTGCTACATACTGAAAATGATACATATTTTTCCTCCTTTTATCCCCATGCCTTCCCATTTAACATCTTTGCTAAATCATTACAACATATCAGAAAGATTTTTGTTTGTCAAGTCCTCTTTGTTTTGTCTAGCTTTGAAAAGTATCTTATTTTACCGGTGCCGTATATCTGCATTTCGGATAATTACTACATCCATAAAACTTGCCATATTTTCCATTGCGTAAGACTAACGCGCCCGCACATTTCGGGCACATTCCTGATTTCTCTTTCTGCTTCTTAACATATTTTGCTTCGTTTATTTCATTCACGTGTTTACGCGCATCCGTCCTGGTACTCATATAATTTTTAAGTATTGCCAGAATCTTATCCATATCCGCTCTCGAAAGAACCGATTGAACAGAAAGTTTTTTGACCGTCTTAGTAACTGCTCCCCACTTCACAACCTGCGATTTTGTTGTCTTTATTTTTAGCACGGCATCTCCAGGAAAAGTCACAATTGAGAAAACCGGAATATTTTCATAACCATGACTTTGAAGTAGGGCATTTAACGCCTTTACATGCGCATAATTCTGATATATGGGATTCATAAATGAATATTTGTGACCGTAAATGTTCTGTGTCCACTTTGCCGAAGACTCCGAACCATAAATCTGTCCTTTATAATTCTTGGTTTCAATTGAAAATATACCGTAAATTGAAACAACCACATGATCAATCTGCGTTGTACGTGTATTTCCACCCTCTGCACTCAACAAAACATCATTAACTACCTGATACTTATTTTTGTCCAACTTTTTCAACAACATACTTACCGTTGCTTCACCCATTTTTCCTTTTACCCTCGGCTTAATAATGGTTACTAACGCAGAAAGCACCATTAATGCAATTATCCATATATATATTTTCTCCATATACTATTCCCCCTCATTATATTCTCATCCCAATTTTTCACTCCACTCATTTTCCTTAAAACCAACAAGAATTGCTTTATCTCCAATAACCAGAGGTCGTTTGACAAGCATTCCATTGGTTGCCAGCAATTGAAGCTGTTTATCTTCGCTCATTGTCGGAAGTTTATCCTTCAACTTCATCTCCTTGTACAACAATCCGCTTGTGTTAAAGAATTTTTTTAGAGGAAGCCCACTTTTAGAAACCCATTCTTTTAATTCATCATACGATGGATTTTCCTCTACAATATGACGCTCCGTGTAATTTAAATGATGCTCGTCCAACCACTTTTTTGCCTTTTTGCAGGTTGAGCATTTGGGATAACATATGAATAACATAGATTCACCTTCCTTGTATTATTTTGTCCGTACCCATAAATATCTAACACTTTAACAGCGCTTAGCCAACATTTTATCACAACACTGCAATAATCATATCACCAAAATATGGTTTTCGCAATATCCTGCGTTGAGCTTTGCACCAAAACCGTCTGCCCTTCTTTTCAATTTCAACGTACAAAAATTTCCGGCACATACATTCATGTACCGGAAATCTTTTCATCGTCTGTTTTTAATTCTATTATTTACCTACATGAAATGCATCCATACCCGGGTACACTGCGCTGGCACCTAATTCTTCTTCAATGCGGAGAAGCTGGTTGTATTTTGCTACACGCTCGGATCTCGAAGGAGCACCTGTCTTAATCTGACATGTATTCAGTGCTACCGCAAGGTCTGCGATAGTTGTGTCTGCTGTCTCACCGGAGCGGTGGGAAGAAATGGCTGTATATCCTGCATTGTGCGCCATCTTAATAGCCTCCAATGTTTCTGACACCGAACCAATCTGGTTTAATTTGATCAAAATGGAGTTACCTGCTCCCATTTTAATACCCTTGGAAAGTCTCTCTGTATTTGTAACAAAAAGGTCATCTCCTACAAGCTGAACCTTATGACCAATCTTTTCAGTCATCTTCTTCCAGCCTTCCCAATCTTCCTCATCCAAACCATCTTCGATAGAAATAATCGGATACTTGTCAATGAGAGATTCCCAATGTGCAATCAGCTCATCCGAAGTAAATTCTTTGCCGGATTTTGGCTGCTTATAGTAACCAATTCCTTTTTCCGATTTCCATTCGGAAGAAGCTGCATCCATAGCAATCATAAAATCTTTTCCCGGTTCAAATCCGGCAGCCTTAACAGCCTCCAGAATTTTCTCAATAGCTTCTTCATCGGAAGTAAGTTTGTTTGGTGCAAATCCACCTTCATCACCAACCGCTGTTACATCTCCCATATCTTTAATCAGAGATTTCAGCTTATGGAAAACCTCTGCACACCAACGAAGCGCTTCTTTAAACGATGGTGCGCCAATCGGCATAATCATAAATTCCTGCGTATCAACAGCTGAATCTGCATGAGCACCACCATTTAAAATATTCATCATAGGTACCGGAAGACGGTTGCCTGAAATGCCACCCAAAAAGCGGTACAACGGAATGTCTAACGCAATCGATGCCGCTCTTGCTGTTGCAATTGACACAGCCAAAATCGCATTGGCACCAAGCTTTGATTTATCTTTCGTACCATCTGCATCAATCATTGCCTTGTCAATGGCATAAATATCAGACGCATCTAAACCAGTAAGGACCCCATTAATCACAGTATTGATGTTGTTGACAGCTTTTTCAACTCCCTTGCCAAGATAACGGCCCTTGTCGCCGTCTCTCAGTTCCAGTGCCTCAAACTCACCTGTAGACGCACCACTTGGAGCAGTACCTCTTCCCACGGTTCCATCTACCAAAGTTACCTCTGCTTCTACCGTCGGATTGCCTCTCGAATCCAAAATCTCACGTCCAACTACTTTTTCAATTTCCAAAAAATTCATCGTAACACTATCTCCTTTTCCTCAAAATAATAGTACTCCCCGCAAGAATTTCATTCAATTCTGCATAGGATGCGTTCAGGATTCACAACCTAATACGAGGAGTCCACATGATTTATTCACATTTTGGTTAGTCTTGTCTAACCTCTTTTATATTACTGAATTTCGGGGTAAAAATCAATAGGTGCAGGTGAGAGTTTTTATCAAGTTTGTGGGGGTGTTGTAAATATTAAAAATAATCTCTTGCTAGTGTATAATTTTCATTAAATGAAGCCTCTGCTTTTCCATGGTTCTTCCTCTATCAGCGGGTGTTTCTTGGGTAAAGCAGACAGTTTCAGTATTAATGCTTTCAAATTATCTAATAACTTGATATGTTTTCCCGTCAGAAGCAGTTGTTGCAAAATTCGCAACAACTGATAATCTATCTAATTCTCTTTCCTCGAATATTTTTTATATGACTCGATATAGTTGATTTATCCCTTTGAAATATGTGGTTTTTCCGCATCCGCACGCTCGTAAGTTAATTCTGCTGCTGTATGTCCGTGAACTGCATAATGCATTTTATCTTGTACCTTGGCAAAGAACTGCTCAGCGACTTTAATGACTCCTTTATAACGATGCCGTTGTATCTAATCTACTTAAACTTTTCCTGCAATTTCAGCAGATATTCCTCTTCCGCCTGTTCCAAACGTTTCTGAATTGCTTCCTCCGATGGCAGCTGAGACTTAATCTCATTCATCCGAATGTTATCATAGGTTGCAACTCCCATAGGTGTTTCAATCCCCTGAAACGCCCACTGTACCTCCGTCTGATCCTTATCCTTGCATATAAGCAATCCTATCGTCGGATTGTCATCATCCGTTTTCATTAACTGATTTACTGCATTCACATAAAAATTCAGTTTTCCGGCAAATTCCGGTTCAAACGATACCGCTTTTAACTCAACGACAACATAGCATCGAAGTTTTATATGATAAAAAAGCATATCAATCTTTCTGGTTTTTCCTGCTACAATAATCTCTTTCTGACGTCCTATAAAGGCAAAACCAGATCCAAGTTCCAGCAAAAATCTTGTTATGTTCTGTTCCAAAGCATCCTCTAATTCTTTTTCATCATATCCTGCCGGTAATGAAACAAACCCAAAGTCATAAGTATCCTTGACAATCTCCTGTGCCAGTTTTCCCTGTATTGTCGGAAGTTTTTCAGCAAAATTCGTCAAGGCATTACCTGAAGATTGATATAAATGAGCCTTTATATTATCAATCAGGACACTTCTGCTCCAACTCTCCTCTATCGTTTTTCTGACATAGAACAAAGCCTCTTCTATCGTTTTGCACTTCGTAACTATTTCTATATGATGTCCCCATGGCACAAATCCAAAAACAGAAGGAAATTTAATTTCTGCAACAACCTGTTGCAGTTTTTCATTTTGATCTAGTTCCTCACCAACCTGCTGCAGTTTTAGGCTTTTCATATCGAGACTTTCCTCTATACGATGTGCAAGTTCTGAAAAACTTTCATTTTCGGAATAGAATAGATACCATTTTTTCATATTCCAAAGATTTCTTGCCGAAAATCCTTTCGCTTTGGGGAATTCATTCTGCAGATCAAGACTAAGCTGCTCCACAATTCCTTTTCCCCATTTCTCCTCTGCTTTTCTCTCAACCAAATCCCGCCCCAACTGCCAGTTAAAGAAAAGCTGCTCTGTATTTACTTTGACCGCTGATTTTATCTGTGCAGACACATAACGCTGCTTCACATCATGAACCCAACTCACATAATCGGAATCCAATCTGATGTCATGTGACTTCACAACATGCGGTTTTGATTCTTCAGACATATTGTTCCTCATTTCTTCAAAATATTTTCATGTTTTAATCGCTTTGATACATTTATACTTTAGTATAGCATAAATGGCACAATCCTACTACAAAAATCACCTGCAATTCTTATGTACTTAATACCCTCCGTTATCTATGCAAAAGGTAATTCACATCTTCTTTTAATTCATCACTAAAATCCTTCAAATCAACAACCGTAATTACATCTCTATTAATCAATGCCACAATATCAAAAATCATATTTTCTTTACTTAGTTCAAGCATTACCCCCGGATGTTTCTTATCCTTTTTTATTCGCTCTTCCAGCTTCCAAAACTTATCAGAAGCGTTCTCATCTCCACTTAATGAATCTATATATTCTTTAGTCAAACGATCCATATATGCTTCCTGCCATTCGCCAATACAAGCTCTGAATAATTTCCAATCTTTCTTTGAAACCTCCATATAAACATCCTCCAATCTACGTTTCACACTTAACTTAAAACCTATAAAAACATCACTAGCCAACAAACTGTGATGTCATATAATTACACTTTCTGTTTTGGCACAAACTCAATCTTGAGAGCCATCCCCATACCATCTGCTAATCTTTTAAGCAAATTAACAGAAGGATTCCTTGTTCCATTCTCAAGTTTGCTGATATCTGCTTGATTAATACCAGTACGCTCTGCCAACTCCTTCTGCGTCATATTCTGAGAAGTACGAGCATCTACGATAGCCCTTATAACATCCATCTCTGGCTGGATTGCATCATATTCTTTTTTAAATTCTTCATCCTGTAACTGCTTAGAAAGCATATCATCAAATGTTCTCATCTTTCATCACCCTTTCTATGAAATCCTTTCTTCTATCCTTTGCAGTCTGTATCTCTTCTTTTGGAGTTTTCCGTGTCTTTTTAACAAAACCATTCGTCAGTATTATTTTTCCCTCATAATAGAAAAAATATAAGACTCTGGTGATATCACTTCCAAATTTACAACGCAATTCAAATATTCCATCATCTAAGTGCTTACTGTACGGTTCTCTAAGCATGTTCCCCTTTTCTTGAAGAATCCCCAATAATCCAAATATCTTAGCTCGCATTTTAGGATTAACTGAATCAAGAAATTCCTCTACTGGAACTTCGCCATTTTCCTTTTCATATGCTATTAACTCAAATTCCGTCATATAATCTCCTTTGTATATATTATATGGTATATATGCCATAATGTCAATTATACATTTAAAGTATTAATTCCTCAACACATCCTTAATATACTCCACCATTTTTCAGACGCTCATCATCATAGCACATCTCAATGCTGTCCTGTTCATTACCAACAGGGGCAACATAGGTTAAGTATTCCGTTGCGCTGGAGCGGATGGTAATTTCATTTTTTCAAATTAGACACCTCGTTCAATTCATATTCACTTTGATAAATCGAAGTGCGACATTACAATCATGTTTAACTGCTCTGCTATTTCCGAAAATGGTAAATTCAAATCCAGTGTCCTAACCGTTATCTGATTACCACTCATTTGATATTTATTATCCGGGTAAATTTCCTCATCCGTCTTAGCATACAAAAGCATTCCTGAAACCTCATGAGGCTGAGAAGCTAACTCAGCCTCTTTATTCTTTACATAGGTAAAAATCTGATACAGATTTCCTGAATGTAACGTATGAGTTCCAAATCGAGTCTGTGTCGTATTACCATAATATTTTGCATCAATAATCAGAATCTTCTCCTGATAACTAAGCATAATATCTGTTTGCATTACCGGAAGCATAGAACCAATTCCATCATCTAACTGCCAGGGAATCTGTGATGCATTCGCTATTATTTCTGGATGTTCTTTTCTGTAATATTCCAAAATAAATTTCTCGTACAATCTACACATACGCTGCTCGTCGAGAAAATCCATCAGCTTAGTAGTTCCATCAGAATTGGTTTGTAACAAACCTTTGACCACAAGGTAACAAATCGAAATAAGCAGCCTATAAGTCTGATTGTTACGGTCAAATCGCATATTCCAGTTAACTGAATAAAGATCCACAGTTTCTACATCTCCCCAATATACCATGAGCTTTCTAAGCTCTTTTTTTCTTTGCTTTGATATATCCGATTTAAGAAGCAATTCCACCGTTGATTTAATTATTCTGTTCATCATTCCGTTAACAGAAAACTCATCGTAACTACATATCATCTGTTTTTTCAGCATTGTCTGTGTTTTTATCGACTCTGTAATATCAAGCTTTCCTTTAAGAGAAGACATCGCTTCTGTTTGTGGAATATACTCTTTTCCAAGACCTCGCTTAATTTGAATGGCTATGCCTTTCGCCAGTATTGCTGCCATAAGTTCGGCAGTATTATTAAATTTTTCCGTAGCTATATTTTTGTATCCTTGTTCATTCAGTACCTGAAAAGCATACGAAAGCATATAATAAACATTTTGTATAGGTATCACTTAACTGCACTCCTTAGATTATTGCTCCAATCTTTAACCTTTGTTGGCTCATCAAACCAGTACTCTTTAAGAAGTGGTATCAATTCATATTCTACAATCCCATATAAGCACTCATTATCTATCTTATCAACTTCAAGGTTACAGAAATAACTGTGCCCAATACAGAACCCTTCACCAAGTGACTCATCTGAAGCAATAACTGAATTCAAATTTTCAACACAATTAATTAGCTTATTAAACTTATCATTATCCAAAGACATTCTGTATTCCCGGAAACCATCTGTTTCAAATCCTGGTTTAATTTCAAAAAATGCAAACCTTCTTCTAAGTGCATAATCAAGCATTGCAAGACTTCGGTCTGCAGTATTCATCATACCAATAATGTAAACATTTGCAGGAACCGCAAATTTCTCATCCGAATACAAAAGTTGCAATTCAATGCCTCGTTTATCATTCTCAATCAGCATAAACAATTCACCAAAAATTTTACTAAGATTTCCTCGATTTATCTCATCAATTATGAAGAAGTAATCGTTATCGCTATCTATCTCTGCTTTTTTACAAAAATTGTAGAATGCTCCTTTTTTCAATTCAAAACCTGTGGTTGATGGTCTGAATCCCATAATAAAATCTTCATAAGAATAGCTTTGGTGAAATTGAACCATCATAACACGGTCAATGTCTTTTACTCCCATTACGGAATATGCAAGTCGTTTAGCAGCAAAAGTCTTACCAACCCCTGGTGCTCCTTGCAGGATAACATTCTTCTTTGCCTTAAGAATTCCCACCAACTTTGAATATTCTTCTTCCGTCATAAATACCTCGTCAAGGAAATCATCCTCTGTATACACTGGATAATTCTTAGAAACTTCCTCTACGTCCTCAGCAGATTCATCTTCAAATAAAGCATTGAGCTTTTCTACATAATCCGTATATGAAGTAATATCAGTTAAAGTCTTCATAACAGCTTGACCCGGATGAGGCCACTCCCCCTTATGCGTCCAATTCACCTTACGAATATTACCATATTTATCATTACGACCGGCATCATATTCATAATCAGACGAAACAACACCGCGCCCAACAAGTTGGTGCATACCTTTCTTAACAAAAACTATATCACCAATTTTCATATCATTGACAAACTGCCATGTAGCATGGGCTGCATTTTTATATGAAAGGCTGGCATCAAATGTTTCTTTCATTTTAGACTTCATTGCATCTTTGGAATCAAATGTCTTAAGATCACCAATCTCGCCCCAGCCAATTGCCATAATTCCCTCTGAATAGAACTCTTCCCACATACACGAGTTCTCTCCCGGTGCATAAATCCAATAATGAACTGTATCCACATCATCATCTGCAATTGCTGCACCTTTTTTCTCACGACTGTTCTGAGCCTGAGCTACACCACTTTTAAAAATATCAGAAGCCATATCATCAGTCATTTCTACAGACTTTCCAGCTTCCGTCAACGTCCAGACACCATAAATACTCTTATCAATATATCCAGCATTTACTAAATAGCTGCGAGCAAAAGCCACCTCATTTTCAAATTTGTTAACGTTGTTCTTACCTCTAATGGCATTTACCTCTTCGTCAGACAATTGTTCATTTTCAACAATTTTTGCACGCGCTTCTGCAGGGGTCCCAGAACCTCCCAAATCACGCAAAGCCTGAATTAAAGGTTTGAACCAGCGAAGAAATGCCGCATTTGATAACTTCTTTCCATTAGCCGCTGCCTTCTGCCTATTTACCTGTTCCGAAACAATCCATGCACTATACGAAAGCTCAGGATAGTTCTTGTACTCATAACTTCCTACCTCCAAAGCTTTGATACAAGCATCTTTTATAAAAAGATAATCAGTCGCATTTGGCACCTTATTAATTTTCTTTTTAATGGAATCTACAAATTCAGCAGGCATATTTTCTACATTAGAGATATACCACCTATTTCTGGAATCAAGGTTAATATAAGTGTATGGTCTAATCCAATAAAGCCCCATTGTAATATTCCAGCGAATACACCGTTGGTCATGTACCAAATCGTACCACTTTGAAAATTCTTTGCGATTCTGTTCCGTGTCATTATCAGCCAGTCTTAATGCTGCCTCAAAAACGTTCCAAATGTTATCGATGTCATCTGCTTTTCTATCTTCCTTAAAAGCATAAAATGTTGCTTTTAGATTATTAAGCACTGGAATTCCATCAAAATTATTTGGTACCTTAGCTTCAATGCCAAACACATTAGCTATACTTCTAATGATTGCTATTCTATTAGAATTTGTAATACCTTTATTGAAGAGTCCAAAAATCGTAAATGGGTCAATATCAATAATATCACCCCCACTCTCTAACTTTGGAACTTGCATATTAATAGCAGTATAAACATCATTAATTCTTTCAATAAGTGCCTTGCGGTCATTCTTGAAAAGCAAGAGTTTTGTCGCAAACTCCGAATAAAAATCTATCCATTCAAATTTCATCTATATATACCTCTCTTCCTTTTTGTGTATGTTCAATAAATCAAAAGAAAACGTTACTTCCCTTGAACTTCTACTTATCGTTTCCGCAATACGAGATAAGCTCATATCTATTTAATATTTGATATAATTTTGAATACTCTTGATTTATCAAATTCAATTCACCTATGTAACTGTTTTCTTTTCCCCTTTCTCGATCATAAACCAAGCACCCCACCACTCCATTTATATAAATTTTTTGAATATAGCATGTACTATAATCACCTATACACAAATCCAATTTCCCAATCTGCTTTATATCGGTCTCCAATTTTTCTTTTTGCTTTTTTATTTTTTTCTTTTGTCTAATACGAATAAGTTCATTTATCACAATCTGCTTTGTTTCCAAAATTTGTTCATCATCACCCGTAATAGTTAATTCCTTCTCTAAATCCTTTATTTTTTGTAACAACAATCCTCTTTCATATTCATCAATATAATATCTATATGATCCAGCCTGTCCCTTTTCGACATATCTTGACAAAATAATTACAAAGAAAGAAAGTAATATTGTTACCATCCATACAAACATAAGCCATACGCTTTCGCACTCCATCATTTGACATACAAATGATGCAATGACAGATATAACTAACGAATAGAAGCATGTTATCAAATTATCAAACAAAGAATTTTGAATTAAAAGAAAGTCTGCACGTGCGTACAATCTTTCTATTTCTTTGTTTTTCACAAGCTCGTCAACTTTCCCACCCTCTTCATAGTAAAGATTTATTATTTGAATTTGTTTTATATAATAATGTTTATCTTCCCCCCAACATTTTTTATATTGATCAATTTTCTCAAAAAGCTCATCATCGCACTTCTTAATATTATGGATACCTCGTTTCATAGTAAGGATACCACAGATAACAAAATATACTATCAAAGACACTGCTATCAATAAAAATATTGAATTTAGTATTTTTCTTATAACCTTAACCATTTCTAAAGAAAACCGTTTATCATTGTACTCAAGAAGAACAGCTACAACACATGTTACAACAAATATGATTGCAGTAATAACAATATAACGTTTCTTCCACTTTTTCATATACTCATCCTTTCTTATTTCTTATATTATATTAGAAAATATGTCTACCTTATTTGACAAATTCTCTTATAATATTATACCACATTATAAGTTTTCCCCCTTAAAATTATCTCCTCCCATATTCATATTCTTTTTCCATTTTCAAGACTATATCAAGCAGCATTGCAACACTATTATTATGCTTTTCTTATTTATCTAAAAAATCTTGACATATCTGACTGTTTGAATGCCATCGTTTATCCTGATAAGATCCAGTAACTCTTTCTATTTTTAACAAAAGCTGTTTAATAATATTCTTTGCTAGCTTTCTAACCAACTTATTATGATATGATTGATTATAATAGTTTCTGAGACAATTGTAGCAAGATGTATTTTCATCACAGCATTCCTTACTAACCTTATCTAATCCGGCTTTAAGCGAGCTTACAATAGCATCCTTACTGAGCAGTCTTTTAACGTGCCCTGCTCCACCCGGCACATTATCATATAGCAGAACATCATAACTTTGCATATCTAAATTAAGTTCCAATACACCATCTATATCTGTTCTTTCAATACCTAGGGCAATACTAACACCCTCCAAAAATGCATATAAAAACGACAATGCTTGTGGAAAACTTATTTTATTGAAAGAATCTAACATTGGTATTGTAAATCTGGCAACATCAGTCTCAAATTTATGACCTAAACGAATATATTCAAGCGTATCATTAGCACAATCATATTGTTTGAAATTTTTATGTTTCTTCAATGTTTGTGGTGTTTTTGGTCCATGCTTCACTATGTCACTGTATCCACATTCTGGGCACATATAAAAACCAGATTTATTCATAACAAGAAGCTCATCATCACTACTTGTTTCTACTCCTAATACATTTCCTATAACCAAACGTTTATTATCTATTTTTCCTCCACCGATATAGGTAACTTCGCCTGCATATGATCTCTTAGGTTTAAGATATGTGCTTTTCTTTGTTTCTCCACTTTTAAAACCATAACTAGGTTCAATATAATATTCCGTTACTCCACAGTCCATATCATGACCACAATATTTACACTTGGTATTATCTTTCATACTCAAAAAAACATTAGTTTTTTTACATAAAGGACAAGTAACAAACCAATTCTTCGTAAATTGAAAATTCTTTTTTTGTGTTATATACTTTGATGTGTATTTATTTTTATCAACTATAACCTCCGAATCAGGTGCATACTCAGAAATAGCAATCTTAAGATCTCTACTCATTGCATATTTATTAATGGGAACACCATGCTCATATATCTGAAGATCAACTACATCCACAGGAAATCCATATTTAGGGATAACGCAATACCTAGATAATGATTGTAGCACATCCTGTTTTTTTAATTTTTCTATTTGCTTTTTATAATAATCTGAATCTGAACCGCGATCATCTTTTACCGCTTGCTCTTTAGCATGTTCATATTCGTTAAGCATCTCTAAAATTGATTCTACAAAATGAGCCATTTTTTCATCTTCTCCCCCCATTTCATCTATCCATTTGAAATTTTTATACTCGTCATATTGCCCTTCCGGAATAATTTTCTTGTTGATATATTTATTCAAATCTTCTGGATGTGAAAGCATATATTGCTTAAACTTTTCTGTTCCACCATTAACAACAAGGTTCTCAAGACTCTTAAACATTTCTGGATACAATCTGAAAAAGAAGCCCAAACTAGTAGCCATTAAGTGCCTTACAATAATCTTTTTATTTAAAACGTTAAAACAAGGAGGATTGATTACACCCGAAATCATCTTCTCAGGTTCTGAAAAATATGTATAATCGTGAGAGCCTATTCCACAATATGTAAGAATATAAGCAGCACTATCTTTCCGTCTCCCCGCACGTCCAGCTCTCTGTACATAATTAGCTGGTGTAGGAGGCACATTACGCATAAATACTGTTTCAAGTCCCCCAATATCAATACCCATTTCAAATGTCGTAGAACAGCTAAGTATATTTATTTTCTTATTCTTAAAATCTTTCTGATACTCCTTCGCCTGCTTCCTTTCAAGTTGAGCTGTATGCTCTTGAATCACAATACTTTCTATCTTCTTTTCCTTATACTGATTACGATAAAAATTAGTTGCTAATGCCTCATCTGGATTCACTTCTGATAAAATACCAGTACATTTATCGCGTGTACATTTTCCTCTAAGATTATATGGCGTCAATCTTCCACATTTACTACACTGGAAAAATTTTGAGGTCTTATAATTTTTAATCACATACCGACTAGCAGTAATCTGATATGCGTCTTTCTTTTGATGTTTAAATAAAATCTTCTCACTACTCACATCTATGCTATTCTGAACCAAAAGGCTAAAGACCAATTCCAACACAGTCTTAGCTTCTTCTGAAGTACAGCCAAATACAGTTTTTACATATCTTACAACTCTATTCTCATCACTCTTGACTGGTAAAAAACTTCTAATTCCCTGCGTTGTTTTAGGACAATTAAACATGACATAGTTATCAAATGCTCTATAACCTAAAACATCTCTTTTTTCTTCAGGAGTGAGTGTAGACTTCACATAATTAATTGCTGGTGTAATCTTAAACACTCCCAATACAACCTGCATTAGGATATTTAATTCATTTTTATTCATTTTACAATTATACTTAGCAAATTCCTCTTCTATTTCCTCATCCGCAAGTTCATTTAATATTTCGTGAATATCCAAATCAAAATAATATAATCCCAGCCCCTCCCCATCATATGCACCGTCAACACGCAAAAGATCAACCAAGATTGCTGCCCATGCATTTTTGTGGGAACCCATATGATTATGGAATAAATCCTTTGTCTTTATTAACTCCGTCAAATAAGATGCAAGTTCATCAACACTCATATCTCTATAACCGTTTTGAACTATCATCTCCCATATCAAACGCTTTCTAAGCATTCTTACATGATTAGCATCAAAGAATACCGCAGCAAAACTTGCCTGTTGTCTGCTATCAGAAAATGCTAAATATTGCTTGACTTTTTTCTCTTTAGGCGCATCAAGCACCTTGCTCATTGGTTTAAGCGATATTTTGTTGCATTGTTTTGTTTCCTGATCCCCTTCATCAATAGCTTCATAAAGCATCTGCGCAATTAGGGCTGTACCTTCGTCCTTTCCCATGTTAAGAGCCTTAACAACACCTGATTTTCCTTTGTGCCCACAACAAGGACACTGCGCAATATTATTATAAATTGAGTCTTCCTCAATTGTCTTACCTTGTTTCACTCGATACACAGTAAATTGATGTACATCTCCGCATTTACATTTCTTTGCGTTAAGATTTCCTGCTACATGAATTTCTCCACACTTTGCGCAAACACTATATTCTTCAAGAATTTCTTTATCTACTTCTTCCTCATTTATTGCATTTTCAAGGAGGAAATAATCAATTTTTACATACTGATCATTTCCATAATTCTCATAAATATCAATTTCTTTATTTTGAAGAAGATAATCCATTTGATCATCTTCTTTGCGCTGTATTTTTCCGATAATGTATAGAGAATTACAGTATCGGCAATTACCCACCTCAAAGGCTTTCATACCATTAATTTCATTAGTCTTGGTTAAACTAAGCTTCGATTCTTTTCCGTAAGTTATATATGCACCGGAAAGCGGGCGCACAAATGAATGATATTTTAAATCAAAGAGACCAATACCATCCTTCTCGGCTGCATTGATAATATCAATCAAAGCAATAAGTTCTTCCTTTGACATATATTCAAAAAACTCGTTATATAAATTATTAAAATCCTTACTTTCATCTTTTAACATTTCACTTAAATCATGAACATTTTCATCCCTAGAAAGCAACTCGAATAATGCTTCTCGAACACTAGAAGCATTACAGTTATAATATTTCCCCGCAATTTTCCTTACTTCATCCAGAGATTCCATATTATCTTTAAGAGCCTGATAATCGACGCCTTCAACTCTATACAAAGCGTTCTCTTGTAAAGAAATTCTCTTTGAGAAGATAATATCGCCAATCTCATAATCTGCCGATGTAAGACTCTTGGCAAACTTAATAATATCTTCCTCCGATTTACCCTGCTGCCCCAATGTCGCACTGGTAAGAATAAACTTTGGACGCTTTGGTGCTAATCCTGTAAGCCTTCTAAGAAGAAGTGATAACTCGATACCAAGAGAACCATTATAGGTATGTGCCTCATCTAATATTACATATTTCCAATTCTTTAATCTCTGTTCTTCAAAAATTGAATAATCATTAGGACGAATAAGCAAATACTCAAGCATTGAGTAATTAGTAAATAATAAATGCGGTGGATTCTCGCGAATTTCCTCTCTAGATACTAACTCATTATCTGGAATTATCATATCATTTTCTTCGCATAATTTTTTTCTTGTATTAGCTGTTGCTTTTTCCGGTGTATCACCTGTAAAGAAACCAAAAGTGATTTCTGGACAATGCATCAAAATCTTTCTAACTCGATCAATCTGATCATTAACCAATGCATTCATGGGATAAAGAAAAATAGCTCTAACACCAACTTCCTTATTTCCCTTTTCAACATCAAAAAGTAAATCGTTTAAAATAGGATATAAAAAACTTTCTGTTTTACCAGAGCCTGTACCTGTTGTAATTATTGCACTATGACCATTTCCAATAGTACGAATTGATTCTTCCTGATGAGAATATAAAGGTCTCGTAAAATTAATAGCATTTAATCTCTTAAATGATTTACATACCACACCTTCTTCAATTAACGATTCTAGGTTTTTGCCCCTTTGAAAAGGAAAACTTAAGTCAACATATGGTCCCTTGAATAATTTTTCCTTTTCAAGCTGCTCTACAAATAATTTTTGCAAATGACTCTTACCAAATTCAAATGATGACTTCAAATACTCTTTGTACATATGATCTATATATTGTGATCTCTCAATCGGATTCAGTTTCTTCACTGTTCATCTTCCCCCTTCATGCTAATAGTATACAAAAAAATATCTGGTGCAGTTGGATGCTCCAATGAATTTAATATTCCTCTGTATTCAGGATCAAATAATAAACCATCCCTTTGGTTTGTCATATAAATATCCATCGTACCATCAATAACATCACTACATATTTCAACTTCAACAGGATTGATATTGTAAAGAAAAAAATCACCCTTATATGACTTGCTATATATTTGTCCTTCAAATATTCCTTCCTGTACATTAATCACATCTGTTAATTTTAAATAGTATTTGTCCAAAAACCACTGTTTCTCGACAAACTCGCCCCGAACAACCTGATTAAAATAAATCTCTTTTATCTTAAATGATCTACCAACAAAATCTTCCTTCGAATAAAACACCCTATGTTCTTCAAATAACAAATCATTTTTTCTAATTTGAAGCTTCTTTGTCTTCTCATGAAACCGTATAATATATTCCTGGAAAGACTTAAAATTAGTAAATGTGCTAGTTTGCCCACTCTCTAGTAATTTGCTTGTAAGTATTTTCTCACATGTTGAATCAAACAATTCGTAGAATACCTTGTTCTTACCATGGAATACGGGTATAATTGTCACTCTTTTAGGATCATCAAAGCACAATATTTCTGTTTTGTCTTCATCAATAATACACTTATTATAACAAGGCACTGTATATTTCACTTTACCGTTTGCAGTAAAAGCCAATGTAACATATCTGTTTTCATTTTTGTAGGATGTCAAAACAGAAATCGGCACTTCTTTATAATATCCTCTATCAACTAACTTAATATCATCCTCTGCCAGTGTTCCCGACTCCGTATAGAGAAGAAAGCCCTCACACTCTGAATCGTACAATGTCAAAATACTCTTATCATTTACATCATCTATCCATAAGTCATCAACTTGCGAACGCCATTCACATCCTGATAACTTGAAAAATCCAAAGTCAAAAGGTAAATGATAGTTATAACAAACTCCTGCGTAATCAAACTTAATAAAGTCCGGATTAAATTTTTCTACCATAACCTCAGTATCAATGCTATGTTCTAATAGCTTCGATACTGCCTGGATTCTATAAACAGAGTCCTCTAACACCTCTTTCGAATACATTAGATCCATATCATATACCATATCAGCTCGCAAAATCTTTTTTTTACTACCTGATACCAGCTGATTTACTTCAATTTCATATATACCCGCTTTCTGCAAATCCAAATCAACTACATACTTTATAGAACCTACTTTTTCGGTGACTTTATACCTCATCTCACTTAACTTATGTGGTTTATGATTAATATTTATTTCAAATTTTTTTGAAGACTTATCTGCTTCAAAAACCACATAACAAGTATCATGGTATACAAGCATTACTTTATCCTCATTTTCTTTTTGAACACTGCAATTAGGATATAATCGTCCAAAAATACCAGGTTTTGCCATAGATGAGAAATTGAAAACATCATGTCCGATTTCAATAGCATCCCCCAACCTTACAAGTTTATATCCTATACAGTAATCCTCTTTTGAAACGATATTGTCTATCACAGTTTCTCCTTTTTTGTAGACAACATAAATCGTTCCTTCAAAATCAATATTATCGTGTATTTCCCGACCTTCATCATTAAAAATTATACAATTACGATAAAGTTTATTTCTACTATCATATATAACCTCATTACCTACTACCAACCTATATGTTAGTTTTCCCAAAGGTTTTGTAATCTGAATTTTTTCTGCCTTAACTTGGTATCCTCCAATAATTTCACGTACATCACAACTGTTATTTTTATATATCTCCTCTCCATCATTAAGAACTACCACTGCAATATTCCTGTAATCGTACTGCGACTTAATTCTATGCACAGGAGGACTTAGGTATACACAATTGTTGCACAGTAATAGCTTTGGCTCCCAACGTGATCTTAACTCAGAGTCAGTTGCCTTATGCTCATAACGTTTTCTAGTGTTTTCTTCTAAAGATCTTTCCCACCTCTCATACCCAACTTTAAGATAGGGATTTAAAATTTTTACTTCTTTACCCCAAAAACGTTGATCAATCAGTTTTACAATAATAATACTTAACTTAACAATAGCATCCAACCCATCTTCACGACTGATTAACTGCTTTGTTGACGCTATTAACTTGTAACTTTTCTGGGTAACATTAATAGAAATATCATCTCCATCAGAAAGCATATTGTTTCTCAATCCTTCAAATACAAACTGGAAATCCTCATATGGATCCTCTGGAAGATCATATTCAAAATTCAACTTATAAATATCAAAAATGAATTCAAAGAACGCAGAAAGAAATGTTTGTGGTACAATCGCATTTTCTAGAGCCACATTAATTACTCTAGTTCTACTACCAGATTCAGATTGCTTTTTATACTTGCTTAATACAGACCTAATTCTACCTTCTACTTTTTGTTCAGGAAATCTTTCGTACAAATTTTTATATGTATCTCGTACACTATCATAATAATTACCATCATATTCAAGCATTGCAATAAGCACTAAGGAAACTACCACAATTTCCGGATTGCTGCAATATCCTGTATATGAACCAACAGCTTGCATGAGATTACTCTCAGCCCTACTGTGAATTTTACCCATTGCTGATTCATTATTCAGAATATCAATCAAGTCTACACCAATATTTCTCCTTTCTTTAACAAGCTTACACAAATATGCAAGTTTAGTCTCAAATTGTGCATTTTTAATTCTGAAATTTAACATCTTAAGAAGATAACTCTGTTCTTCTTCTGTAACAACACCATCCTCAATAATATCATCAATTGTCTTACATAATTCTGAACTTGGTTTGTAATCTCTTATACTATCCCCATAAGTATCCATCCATTCTTTAAGACGCCAAACTTCCGCTTCATTTACCTCTCCATCACAAACTATGCCCTCAATAATTCCATTGAGTTCATAAATACGTGATGAACTATCTCCTGAATGTTTTAAAAACTCTTCGCAAGCAATTATCAGCAATTCTTTCTCCGAATCATCAATCACATGATCTTCGAGAACAGAATCCACCATTTTAATTAGTTCCATTTGTTGTTTATCATATGCAAGATTTCTATTTTTCTCAACCCAGGATTGAAGGCGCAACACTTCCTTATCATTTATTACACCATCAAAATTTATTCCTTTAATAATACCAATAAGCTCATTTATATTTTGCAACTTTCAATCCTCCCTCGTATATTTCCCATTAATTAAAAGGGAATCACTTTCTGTGTTTCCTACCGTCTAGGTTCCCTTGATGGCTGATATGTGATTAGTCAATATTCATTTCAAGCCACTATATTCCAGCTGGCATTTCTTATTCACTTGTCTATTTTTTACATACACTTTTTCTTGCTGAAGCATAAACATATTCTTGCTTTACAGTCACAAATTCTATAAGTTTTGTTTACATCATTATACAAAAAACAACAAAATACTTTTCTATATTATAAGCGTTCTATTACAGAAAATCAATCTAAATGTAAGAAACATTTTCAAAAAGCTTAAAATTCTAATATCTTTTACCTCTCTTTTTTCATACAAGCCACCGTCTCCACATTGTCTGTTCTTCGTACAGAGAACAGGTCAACGGCTATTTTTACCCCTGACGAATATCCCAACCTCCATGCACTCGACCTTGGCAAGCCGGAAATTTAGAAGAAAATTTTAATAGCGACACTCTACTTCTTCGCATTCTCTTCCAGTTCAAGCATATACTTATCAAAGTCCGACATAAATATTCTGTCCTGAATAACACGGTATTTTTCAAATTCGGTCTCAGCTTTTGCCTTTGTAATCTCTGCTGTGATTTTGCCTGCATCCTGAAGAACTTCTCTGTCATCTGCCATCAGAAATAAATCCAGACGCTTTGGGCAGTCCTCCATCGTCATTGGAATATGACGCTCTGCACGATCCTCTGCCAAATCCAGATAAGCAGATACACTACGCTCAAGCGAACGCATTTCCTGTTCTGAAAGATAATTTTTTGCAATATTTACATCATTTTTTACTACTTTACCTTCCGGAGCTGCTGCCCATGTTGTGAGTCCCATATGTGTTTTTTCCGCATCCGCACGCTCGTAAATTAATTCTGCTTCTGTATGTCCGTGAACTGCATAATGCATTTTATTTTGTAGCTTATCAAAGAACTGCTTAGTTATTTTGGCGGTTCGGTCATAATCAAGAGCTGTAGCATATATATCGGTTATCTTCTGATAAAACCTACGCTCGGACAGATGGATTTCTCGAATCTGCTCAAGCAAACGGTCAAAGTATTCTACTGTAAGCACGGAGCCACCATTTTTCAGACGCTCATCATCCATGACCCAGCCTTTGATGGTGTAGTCCTTCGCAATTTGATTGACCCATTTACGGAACTGTACCGCACGCTCAGAATTGACCTTAAAACCTACGGCAATAATCATCTCCAAGGAATAGTGATTTGTATTGTAGCTTTTTCCGTCTGGAGCAGTTATTCGAAATTTTCGAATAACTGAATCCTCCTGTAGTTCACTATCCTCGAATATCTTTTTAATATGATAATTGATTGTATTTGTTCCCACATCGTACAATGCAGCCATCATCTTCTGTGTCAGCCATATATTCTCATCTTCATAGCGCATCTCAATGCTGTCCTGTTCGTTACCAACAGAGGCAACATAAGTTAAATATTCCGCAGCGCTGGAGCGGATGGCAATTTCATCTTTTTTTCTTTTTCGAATAGGATTCCTCTCTATTCTTTTTTCACATCTCCGTCAAACAGCCTTAATTTTATTGACTTTGTTAAGCAGTTAATAAGTTACTTTTATATGCTTTCTTTTGAATATTATTTTAATATAATATCATTTTCATGTCCACCAATTTATACCACCATCCTATCTTATAAATGTTGATTCAATGCCAATTCCTGTTCAAAGCCATTCTGAGTTGCTGGAAGCAGCCTGTAAAAAGGCTTTATCCTATACGGCATCGCCCAGTTACAAGAGCATAAAATAACATTCTTGTAAACAGTTCTGAAAAACTGCTGTCAGAAACAACAGACAGCATAACCACACAAAAAACACACGGCATCACAAGAGGTGCCGACTATTACAGGAGGTAAGCGTATATGACAAACCAAAGCACGATTGATAAATTAACGAAAATGCGCCTGACCGCTATGGCAGATGCATTCCGCAGCCAGATAAATGATCCGAAATTCAAGGAGGTCCCATTTGAAGACCGGTTTGGCATGCTGATTGACATTGAGCACAGCAGCCGAAAGGCAAACCGATTAAAAAGACTTATCCACAATTCCGGATTTGATCAACCCGATGCAAGCATCATGGATATCAATTACATTTCCGGGCGTAAGCTGAATAAAGAGTTGATCAACCGCCTTGCCACTTGCGAATATATATCCGAACACCGGAATCTATTTATAACTGGTGCCACAGGCTGCGGAAAAACATATATGGCCTGTGCCTTTGACATGGAGTCCTGCAAGCAGTATTACAATACCAGATATGTCCGTCTTCCGGATATGCTCATTGATCTGGAAATGGCAAAAGCAGATGGTACCTATCGAAAGGTCATGGCTAAATACGCCACCCCTCTGGTTCTCATTCTAGCTGAATGGCTTCTGCTGAAACCAACAGAGGTCGAACAAAAAGACATTTTTGAACTTCTGCATCGAAGACGTAAGAAATCCTCCACGATCTTTTGCGTTCAGTATGGTTTTGAAGAATGGTATGACCAGCTTGGTGGAGACGCCAGTCCTCTGGCAGATGCGATCATTGACCGTATTGCTCATGACAGCTATCGTGTTAACATCACATGTATTGATGCAGAGCATGATATCTCAATGCGGGAAATCTATGGATTGGACGAAGCGTTACGCGAGTAAGCTCGCATAAAAAATTGGTTTCCGCACCGTAATATTCACTTTTACTCAAATACCGAGAAAATGTTAAAAATACTTATAATTCACGAGTTCCCTCAAGCGAATAATAATTAGTTTCGTCAAATGTTTTCAAAGCAAATGTTTGGAACATTTCATTACCATCAATATCATCGTAGTTAATATTGAACCATTTGGGAATTCCATCTTCTGTACTTTCATAATCTGATTCTCGTATTTCTATTATGTGTTCTTTCCATTTTTGAACATCTGGAGAATTCGAATAAGCAACCTGAATTGTTTTCCTCTCATTAGGCTTTAAAAGTTGAAATAGATACTTATCAAAGATAATTACATTCAAAATAGGATAGATGCTCACATTCTCAAGCGAAATAGTAACATTCTTGTGTTTTGAATAAATAGATGTATCATACAAATTAAAAGCTTCTGCAGTTCCAGATATTTGTTGGTTTAATCCATCGATATTTATTGAAAATATTGGCTGAAGCTCTTTTTTACGAGATTCAATTGCCTTATCCTTTTCAATCTCTGCAAAGTGTTTTGTCTGTAATGTGGCAACAATACTGACTATGATAGTTCCTGCAAACGCTAAATATGCTCCCAAAAATGAAAGCCAATCTTTTTTCTCTAAATTCACTCCAGCTGTTATAAATCCATTCCCTTTAAATGAAAGATATATACATATGTATGCTCCTACCAATGCAACAAGCGAAATTAAGAGCCACTTTTTGTTCTTTGAAAAAAAGGTTAGCTTATCTTGTTTCTTTAAGTTTTTCAATGAATTACCCCCATTTACTCATTAGCATTAAGAGTGTTCATAACCTCTTTAACAACCTTACCGTCCCATCCAACGCAAAGCATTTCTTTAGTTATGATAGCTTTATAGACCGGATTTTTTTCGATTATATTCCAAAGATAACGCAAGATAATAATATAATCATCAAAGTTATCCTTGACTTTATCCGCTGCATTCTTACGCCACTCATCTGAAAATTCTTTGCCTGAATAAATATCGTTTAAATCCTTACATATGAAGTTGATTGCTCCGCCTATGCCCGGAAGTTCGTTTTCATTTGCATCAAGGCTTGGATTTTCAGCAATTTTTACATGAAGCAGTAAATGCTCAAGTAAATTGCAGTAAACAAGCCTATCCGCTTTTTGATACTCAAAAGGATTATTAACTGCAAATTTATCGTTACAAAGCATTATTGCCTTGTCCTCATCAATATGATGACAGAACAGTCCTTCATTGGTTCGAGTAACCAATGAATTTTTTGTTTTGCAAGCAGTATCCTTAAAGTAGTTATGTTTTGCAGAGCCATATTTTTTGAGCAATGCTGAGACAATATCTTGATAACTCATTTTCAGCATTGACTCATAATATGAAGTTCCATCCATTGGCTTAACTTTGCTTTCTATGAAAACGATTTCTTCATCTGAGAGTCCATATTTTTTATAAAGTTGCAAGTCTATTTCATGAACAGACTTTGACCAGTCAATATCAGAATCCTCGGTGAAGTCTTGGCAAGGAATCATTTCCCATACCATTGGTGGACAGTGTTGTGTTACCTTTTTTACTCCTAATAATGCTCTAAAGAATTTAGTTTTCATATATTTGTTTAAATTTTCGGTTTCTATTTTTGTCTTAAATACGCCAGCACTTAAATAAGTATCTGCTGTAGCATCTCCTGGAATTCCATATGATGGAGCAGTTAAAGTTTCTCCAAATTTACCTGTGTTATTAGCTTCCGGAACAAAAAGGTTATATGAATCTAAATATTCATTTTCTATAATATATTCTCTTTTTATCCATTTCCATACTCTTTGATTTTTTATTCTTCCTAGAATACGAATATAATTATCTTTTGGAGAAACATTATCAATAAATATGTCTGGTAATTTTTCCATAACACTCGAAACAATTTTATTGCCAGTTCCATTTCCTATATAGTCTAAAGCATATGGATTTTTTTCAAAAAAACAATCTGAAAAACGATATAAACCTTGTGAAGCAATTATTTGATTCAATCCAGTGGCTCCATTTTTTGATTTTATTACCTTTTGCACTATATCAGTAAGTCTTGGATAGGCTGTGAAAATATTAATTCCCCCAAAATTCTTGTTTTTATTATGATAAGTAATTGCAACTCCACCTTTGATATCAACTGTATCAAAAACATCTTTTGAGTTTTCAAAATAATGAATCACTTTAAAATGGTTATCGCTCAGCATTTTCCTGTTCCACTCTTTAGGTGTTTGTCCAGCATCAAATAAGAATCTTGCCGGAGTAACAAGTGTTGCTATAGGAGCAAGTTCAAATGCCATATCATAGAAATAATTGTATATAGGTGGCTTTCTTGTTGCATCTGTTTCCTCCTGATAAGGCGGATTACCAACAACTGCATCGAACTTCATTTCTTTCACATCCTTTTTCCAGTAGGAGCCTTTCAGCACACGCTTTTTAAATTGCTCCGGTTTGTTTTTAAGCATATTTACAAGATCATCAAAATAATGAGCGTTGCACTTAACATCACTGTAGCCGCAAAGAGTTCTTCTGGTGATAGATTTTGCCATAGGTGTTTTACAAATTACATAGACATTATCCCTTATAACCTCGTTCCAGAAATATTGACACTCTTCGGGAGTCCAGTCGTCATCGCTCATACCATCCATACGCTGCTTGTAAAAGCTGTAAGCAACATATAAAGGATACAAACCTGTCTTAGAGTTAATCTCAAGTATCTTTGAATTTTCTGAAAATACAGTCTTAGTGATGTCACCTCTGTCTACAAAGCGGGGTTCTTCAAGGCGATGCTTTTCTTCTTGAGTATCATCATCAAAATTCTCATTAAAGAAGCACCAACCGCCGAGAGTTTCAGACATATGCATATTCACAACTCGCCAAGGAGTAAGAACCGTTTCCTTGTCAGGATTTTTGAAATGGCGAAAAATCTCTGCTATCTGAATAACTCGTCTTGTAGGAGTTTCTTTGTCAGCGGATGCCGCAAGTCTTCTGATACGCTTACCAGCCGCAATAAATACATCTCTGTCATAGTATTTAGTAAACTCGGAGAATATCTCTTTAGTTACGCCTGTTGGCATAAATTCTTTCCAAGATTCATCATCGACAATATCAACAAAACTGTCAATATCGATATTGGTGCTAGAATATAAATAGTACAAGCCAAAATGAGAAATTCCAAATACATATAAGCATGGTATAATAGATACATGCTGAAGGAGGATCTCATATGGCAAAACAACATGACAAACAGTTTAAACTTGATGCAATCCAGTACTATGAAGATCATAAAGATCTTGGTGTACGTGGATGTGCAGAGAATCTTGGCATCGGTTACAGCACGTTAACTAAGTGGCTGAAAGACTTCCGGGAATCCGGCGATATTCTTGTCCGTGGTTCCGGCAATTACGCATCCGATGAGCAAAAGGAAATTGCTCGTCTCAGACGTGAATTGCGTGATGCTCAAGATGCACTTGATGTATTAAAAAAAGCAATCAACATTCTGGGAAAATGACGGAAGCCATTTATCTCGAAGTATCTGAGAAGACGGAAACTGCCAAAAAGGTCGGACGCCGGGTTTCCGTCTCCGGAATGTTGAAATTTTTAGGTGTCTCACGTTCAGGATATCATGCATGGCTCCACCGCGTGCCTTCTGACACAGAAAAACGCCGTAAGGCCGTAAAAACAAAAATACAGGATATTTATGATGATTCCAAGCAGAACTACGGTGCGCCAAAAATCGCTGCAGAACTGCGCAAAACCGGTGAAGTCATTTCGGAAAGAACCGTTGGAACATACATGCGTCAAATGGGAATCCGCGCTCAGTGGAGCAAGCCATGGACAATCACCACAAAAGATTCTGATTTCAGCACTGAATTACAAAATATCCTTGATGAGCAGTTTAATCCTGATCGTCCGAATGCAGTCTGGTGTTCGGATATTACCTACATCTGGA
>ERZ857922.1249-NODE-1249-length-32615-cov-4.213759_pt1 | contig 32615 bp, 25 predicted proteins | sample MGYA00519579_ERZ857922 | MGnify/ENA primary metagenome ERZ857922 (study PRJEB31778, sample SAMEA3449375) | human gut metagenome | biome: human gut; feature: human-associated habitat; material: faeces | place: United Kingdom | collected 2010/2012 ... | reverse complement strand
ACCATGTCTGGTTTGTACCGTTAATTGTTGCGTTTAAAAACACACTTACAACCAACTGCTTTCCAGTACAATTTTTAGCAGATCCTCTGTTTACAAGAGAAGGATATACCCCTGTGGTACAATTACTAGTATAATAAGGCGTATTTAAGAAGCAATCATTACTAAAAGCTATACCGTCAAGAACATTGATATTATTACCGTTATATGTAGCCTTCGGATAATTTACAGTGGTTAAGCTGGTACAATCTGCAAATGCTCTTTTACCAAAATCTATATTTTTATATTTATTTATATTTACTGTTTTTAAAGAAGAACAGTTTTTAAAGACTTCTAATCCTACAGAAAGAAAAGCTTGAGAATTGCCTTCAAATGTAACCTGAGTTAATGCAGTACATCCACGGTAAGCACCGTTACTAACACTCGTTACTGAATCTGGAATACTCAGTGATGTAAGACTCTGGCAGCCTTCAAAAGCAGATACATCAATAGAATATAAAGACTTTGGAAGAACTACACTTGATAAATTATAACAGTAAGAAAATGCATTTATTTTTATATCTGTTAAGTTTGAAGACAAATAATTAATGGATACAGTACGAAGGCTAGTACAAGTATAAAATGCTCCTAAATCAATTTTTTTACAGAATCCGGAATTGAAATAGAAGTTAATGAAGAACAGTTTGAGAAGGAGAGAGACGGTATTTCTTTTAAAATTGAATTGGAGGCAAAAGATACCGTAGTTAGCTTTTTACAAAATTCAAAACAAGACGTAGACATGTTCTGTACGGTATTCGGAATAGAAACATATGTTAAATTACTGCATTTATAAAAACACATTTGACCAATGTTTTGAATTCCTGAAGAAATATTATGTCTATATTAAGTACGTGTATAAAATATCCATTGTTTTTTAATGCTGTTAGTGCCCTCATAGTGCCAATATGCAAAAAAGCGAAAACAAACGCCGTTCACAATTCCTTGCAAACGGCGTAAATACGGGGATTTGAAATGGTCTGAGTGACGGGACTTGAACCCACGGCCTCTACCACCCCAAGGTAGCGCGCTACCATCTGCGCCACACCCAGACATAAGGTAAACAAGCAGTTTACCATTTATAAAATTATATCATATTGGATTTATTTTGTCAATAGAAAAAATTGAAAAACATATAAAAATATTTTGACGTTTTATCAAAAAAATGATATAATAATATAATCAGTATCCATTTGATAAAACGCTTTCATCATTGTCCAGCCAATCTGCAACATTAAATATAGTGTAGCTGTCTTTGGTATTTCTGACAATTACTCTTTCAATACCTGCGTTTATAATAAATCTTTTGCACATAAGGCATGGTTCTATTGCCCCGTCAATTTTACCGGTTTTGGCATCATGACAGGCAAGGTAAATGTCTGAACCCATAAGATCTGCTCTTGAGGCTGAAATAATAGCGTTTTGTTCAGCGTGTACTGCACGGCACAGTTCGTATCTCTGACCTTTTGGAATGTTCATGGAATCGCGGAAACAGTTTCCCGAATCGGAACAGTTGATTCTTCCTCTGGGAGCACCGTTATATCCGGTTGAAATAATTTCGTCATTTTTAACGATTATAGCGCCGAAGTTTCTTCTGATGCATGTACTTCTTTCCAGGACTGTTTCGGCAATATCAAGATAATAGTTTATTTTATCACGTCTTTTCATAAAATTCTCCAGACATTTTTATTTTATTATATAGTATTTTTATCGATTATGCAAGAGGTGAGCAAATTTTTTTGTAGGGAGTTTATTTAAATGTTTAAAAGTCATAAGAAGCTTAAAATATTCTGTGTATTATATAGTATTATATTAATAATAAATTCAGTTTTTGTTATAAGACGGCAAATAGAAAGATATTATAAAAATATAGTAAGTCTGGAAAGTTTAAAGATTAAAAGTATTACGTATATTGAAAAGACCACATGGAATGACTGCTATGAAGAGTTCCGTATAGATGACAAAGAGGCGGCTAATGAGCTTTCGGATTATCTGAATTCTTTGGAACTGATTGAAGAACCGGAATCTTATTTTACTGCTTTACGGGAAAAGTATGTAAGAATATATACGCATTCTTATGACATTACAATTTCAGGAAATTATTTATCGGTACATAAAAGCAAAGACTGCGACTGTGTTTACACTGATTATTACATAATAAATTCACGTTATAATTATATAACAGGCAGCAGTACAGCATATAATTTTATCAGTAAGACGATAAGGAAATACGGAGTGGAAATATGAAAAATCTTACAAATATCAATGTTATAAAAGGACTTCTTGAAAAATACGGATTTACATTTTCAAAAGGACTGGGACAGAATTTTTTAATTAATCCGTCTGTATGTCCCAAAATTGCGGAATACGGTTTTGCGCAAAAGGGATATGGTATAATTGAGATAGGGACAGGCTTCGGTACATTGTCAGCCGAGCTTGCAAAGGGTGCAGACAAGGTTGTGGCAATTGAAATTGATTCAAGACTTATTCCTGTTCTTGATGAAACAATGGGGGAGTTTGATAATTTTAAAGTAATAAATGCTGATATTATGAAAACTGACTTAAGCGCTCTGATTAAAAGTGAATTTCAAGGTATGAAGACTGCGGTTTGCGCAAATCTTCCTTATTATATAACGTCACCGGTAATTATGATGCTTCTTGAAAGCGAGATTCCTGTTGAAGCAATAACTGTTATGGTTCAAAAGGAGGCAGCTCAGAGACTGTGCGCAAAAATGGGTACAAGGGAATCCGGAGCAATAACTGCGGCAGTAAATTATTACGGTTCTGCTAAGCTTTTGTTTCATGTTTCAAGAGGAAGCTTTATGCCTGCGCCTAATGTTGATTCTGCTGTAATACAAATAAGACCGGACAGTAAATACAGAGATAAAATACAGGATAAAGCTCTTTATTTTAAAGTGATCAAAGGAGCGTTTGCACAAAGACGTAAAACCCTGGCAAACTCTCTTTCTTCTTCCATGGAGATTTCCAAAGAGGAAATTTACGGACTGCTGGAACAATGTGGATTGGAAAAAAACTCCAGATGTGAACAGCTGACAATGGAAAACTGGACTGATTTTGTAAATCTCCTAAAAAATAGTATATAACCGCAAATTATTATCTGCGAATCCAAAAGATGCCTCTTGCATATGACATTATATTCACCTGTACTTGTATATAATAATATAAGATGCTGTAACAGACAGTAAATAAAAATGGCAGGTGCAAAAAGATGTTAAAAGAAATGGTTATGGAAAAAAATAAGCACATAAGCTCAGCGGTTCTGACAGCGGCTGCATTCATCGGAGCAGCACTGCTTTCGTATTCTACCATGAGTTCGGTTACTTCACCGGTCTGCTGCGGACTTGCAGGAGCATTGTCCCCGGGCTATGCAGCAGCGGTTTTTGCCGGAAGTGCCCTTACATATCTTATAAGCGGTACGGCAGTAAAAAACGGATTTATAATTTGTTCTCTGCTTCTTATACTTGTAGGCAAATGGCTTATGAAAGACGAGAATGTTCCGAAATTCTGCGCAATAGTTACCTTTGTAAGTATGGCCTTTTCAGGTATTGTATTCGGTGCGTTGGTTGACAGAAATATGATGAACGTATTGTTGAATATATTTATTTCAGCTTTGACAGGAACGGCGGCATATTTCATAAAACGTGCGGTTGATATAGTAATTTTTTCAGATGTTTTCAGACTTGAAAAGAAAAATCTTACTGTTTTTGCAGTTGTTTATACTATTGCAGTTTCAGCCTTATGCGGAATTTCAGTTTCCGTGATTAATCTGGGAAGGATTGCAGGAATAGTATTAGTTCTGTTAGCGGCAAAAAGATTCAGGTATTCAGGTGGAGTCATAAGCGGAGTTCTTACTACGGCAGGAATATTTATAAGTTCTCCCGAACTCGGATTACCTGCGGCATTTCTCGGTATTGCCGGACTTGCCGCAGGTTATGCGGCGGATTACAGCCGTATAACTATTGCCGCAGCTTTTCTTGCGGTTGACTTTTGCGGTCAGCTTCTTACCGGTATGAACGACGCTTCGTTTTGTATGCAGGCGGACGCTGTTGTGGGCGCAATAATTTTTATGCTTCTTCCGGCAAAAATTGTAATGTCCGGCGGTATTGTACTGGACGGGGATTCCGACGGAAGCGGAAGCGAAGTAATTCGTGCGGAAATGGATTTTGCCGCACTGTCACTTTTGGATGTAAGAAAAAATGTAGAGGAAATTATTGAGGCTCTTGAAAGAAAATCTGCTCCTTACAGCGCAATAAACGAGGTTAGCTCCAGAGTATGCGGAAAGTGCAGAAACAAGCTTAATTGCTGGGAAAAAAATTATGAAAAGACAAATTCTTACTTTATTAAAATTGAAAAGCAAAAGGATATGGATATCGAATTTTTTCCCTCCGGACTGGAATGCTGCCGCAAGCGTGAAATAATAGATAACTTTGCAAGATGCAGAAAAGAAGAAGCCGTAAATAAAATGATGTCTGCAAGATTAAATGAAAACCGCAGCTTTTTGTTTTCACAAATGGAAACCACAGAGGATATTATTTCTTCAATATCTGAAAATCTTAAATTCAGCTACAGCAAAACTATGACCCGTGACCTGTGCGCCGCACTGGATAAATACGACGTCAATTATTCTACTGCTATAGCTTATTATAATCAAAATGAAAGACTTATTATTGAGATATATACTAAAAATGCTGAACAGGAAGACGCTGAGGCAATTTCTGATATTTTAAGCTGCGAATTGCGTGTGCCTATGGAATTTTCCGAACCTGTTTCATGCTCTGGAGAAACCCGTTTAAGATTTAATCAGCAGACAAAGTACAAGATCCAGTATGCGTCGGCTCAGAGCAGTGCGGAAGAAAATCAGCCTTCAGGCGATAGCTGCGGATTTTTCTGCGATGGTCTTGGAAACGCTTATGTGTTTATTTCTGACGGAATGGGCAGCGGAAGTCAGGCGGCAGTTGATTCCAGAATAGTATCCAATTTGTTTAAGCGTCTTGTGCGGTCTGGTATCGAATGCTCTGCGGCGGTAAAAATGATTAATTCAATTATGCTGGCAAAATCAAATGAAGAAAGCTTTGCAACACTGGACATAGGTAAAATCAATCTTGAAACCTGTGAGCTGACACTTTATAAATCAGGAGCTGCTTCAACTTTAATAAAGTATTCCGATTCAGTTATGATGTTTAATTCACCGTCAAATCCTATAGGAATAATACCTGATTCAAAAATTTCTCAGCGTGAATGTAATTTTAACGAAGATGATGTTCTTGTTATGCTGTCAGACGGCGTTGACGAATCTATGTATGTTTATATAAAAGAGCAGCTTCAGACTGTTTATGATCTTAAAACTATGACTGAAAACGTATGTGCGGGAGCTAAGAAAAAGTTTTCGGAAATCCCTAAAGACGATATAACCGTTGCGGCGGCAAGGGTAGTACTCAGAAGCGGAAACTAAAAATATTAAATAATAAGCATTTTTGCATAAATATTGTGTTTTAAAAAAACAAGAATTTTGGCATTGTGCACTAAATTATACAACTGAAACTATATAAAATATATGAAGTTTATTTAATTTGACTAAAAAAGCTTGAATACTTGACAGAATAATGTTAAAATATATGTAATAAGGAGGAATTAGAATGAATAAAAACTATTCCAGCAAATTACCGGAAACTTATAAATTTCCTTTATATCTGTTTTATCAGGGCAAAAATTGTGAGGCATATAAGTTTTTCGGCGTTCATGAAGTTGAAAAAGATAATAAAAAATATCATTGCTTCAGAGTATGGGCGCCAAATGCCGTAAGCATTTCAGTAGTCGGGGATTTTAACGACTGGAACAAATCCTCAGCCCCTATGAAGCAGATTTCAGACGGCGTATGGGAATGTTTCCTGCCGGCGTTAGAACAATTTTCAAGCTACAAATATTGTATAGAAACTAAAAAGGGTGAATTCCTTCTTAAATCGGATCCTTATGCAAATCATTTTGAAACAAGACCGGGAACTGCATCAAAAATTTTTAAAAGCAGTTATGAATGGTCCGATAAAAACTGGATGAAAGAAAAATCAGAAAAAGTAATATATAAAAGTCCGGTTAATATTTATGAGGTTCATCTTGGTTCGTGGAAGCTTAATGAGGAAGGCAAACATTTCGGATATATTGATTTTGCACGCAATATTATTCCGTATATGCAGAAAATGTCCTACACTCACATAGAACTTATGCCGCTGACTGAATTTCCTTTTGACGGTTCGTGGGGGTATCAGGTTACCGGTTATTTTGCTCCTACGTCACGTTTCGGAACTCCTGATGATTTTAAACGTATGATAGATATGTTTCATAAAGCCGGTATAGGCGTTATTCTTGACTGGGTTCCTGCGCATTTTCCTAAAGATGCCAGCGGGCTTTATGAATTTGACGGTACTTGCTGCTATGAATACACGGATGAAAGAAAACGAGAGCATAGATCATGGGGAACCAGAGTTTTTGATTACGGTAGGGGAGAAGTATGCTCGTTCCTTATTTCAAGTGCTAACTACTGGATTTCAGAATACCATCTCGACGGTATAAGGGTTGATGCTGTGGCTTCTATGCTTTATCTGGACTATGATAGAAGAGACGGAGAATGGTGTCCTAATATTTACGGCGGCAAGGAAAATCTTGAAGCTATAGAATTTTTAAAACATCTTAATGAAGCTGTATTTCAGAAGAATCCGGACGTTCTGATGATTGCTGAAGAATCAACGGCTTGGCCTTTGGTTACAAAACCTACCGATATGGGCGGTCTTGGATTTAATTTTAAGTGGAACATGGGTTGGATGAACGATATGCTGCAATATATGTCATTGGATCCGATTTACAGAGCGTTTAATCATGATAAGCTTACATTTTCATTTTTTTACTGTTTCTCGGAAAATTATATTCTTCCCATATCTCATGACGAGGTTGTACACGGAAAATGCTCAATGCTGGAAAAAATGCCTGGTTCATATGAACAGAAATGCAGTTCTTACAAGGCATTCCTGACATATATGATGGCGCATCCAGGTAAAAAGCTTTTGTTTATGGGTCAGGAATTTGCCCAGACATGCGAATGGAATTATGAGTCTCAGCTTGATTGGGGCGCTCTTGAAGATGAAGGACACAAAAATATTCATTTATTCTCGGAAAAGCTTAATAAATTTTATCTTGAAAACGCTCCGCTGTGGCAGAATGACGATTCATGGTCAGGATTCAGCTGGATCTCAAACGATGATTACCAGCAAAGCGTTATTGCATTCAGACGTTTTGACGATAACGGAGATGAAATTATTGTTGTATGTAATTTTGTTCCGGTTGAAAGACTTGACTATAAAATCGGCGTTCCTTATGAGGGCGAATATAAACTGCTTTTTAATTCGGACGCTGCTGAATTCGGCGGAAGAAGTATAACAGCGAAAACTATGAAGTCCAAAGCATATATGATGCATGGATTTGATGACAGTATTTCTATAGATCTGGCGCCGCTTTCTGTAATTTATCTTAAACCTGTTCCTAAACCAAAGAAAAAAATTACGGCTGTTGAAAAATCAGACGATAAAAAAACAAATAAAGTAAAAGCTGTCGGTATAGATTCTAAAGTTGATAAAAATAAAAAGTAATAATATATGAGTAAATTGCCGTAAAACCAGTGCGGCAATGGTCAGGAGGATATAATGTATATAAAAAAGGAATGTGTGGCTATGCTGCTTGCCGGAGGTCAGGGAAGCAGATTATATGCTTTGACTCAGGATATGGCAAAGCCGGCTGTGCCTTATGGAGGAAAATACCGCATTATTGATTTTCCTCTTTCAAATTGTACTAATTCAGGAATAGATACAGTCGGAGTACTGACTCAGTATCAGCCTCTGGTGCTTAATGACTATATCGGCAACGGTCAACCATGGGATCTTGACAGACTAAACGGAGGAGTACATGTTTTACCGCCGTATCAGACGTCTTTCGGAGCTTCATGGTATGAAGGTACAGCAAACGCTATCTATCAGAATATGAGCTTTATAGAAAGATACGATCCGGAATATGTTATTATTCTGGGCGGTGATCATATTTATAAAATGGATTATTCAGAAATGGTGAATTTTCATAAAAAGAACAATGCTGATTGTACTATTGCCGTTCAGGAAGTTTCAATGGAAGAAGCTACAAGACTGGGTATTATGACATGCGATCCTGATTTCAGAGTTGTTGATTTTGAAGAAAAACCTAAGAAGCCTAAGTCTACGCTTGCTTCAATGGGCATTTATGTGTTTACATGGTCAAAACTAAAAAAATATCTTACCGATAATGAAAATGCCAATACGGGATCAAAAGATTTTGGTAAGGATATTATTCCTTCAATGCTTGGAAATGATGAAAGGCTTTTTGCTTATTCATTTGACGGTTACTGGAAAGATGTAGGCACACTTGACAGCTTATGGGAAGCAAATATGGATTTATTGAGTCCAAGCGTTCCTTTGGATCTTTATGACAACAACTGGAAAATTTATTCAAGAAATAATAATATGCCGCCTCAGTATATAGGAGATACCGCAGACGTTGAAAATTCAATGATATCCGAGGGAAGCACTATTAACGGCAAGGTTGATTTTTCTGTGATTTTTTCCGGTGCAACAGTTGAAGAAGGCGCTACCGTTAATTACAGTATTATTATGCCGGGAACTGTTATAAAATCCGGCGCAGTTGTTGAATACGCTATTGTCGGTGAAGACTGTGTTGTACATGAAAATGCAAAAATCGGTCTTAGTCCGGAGACAGTTGAAAACCGTGACGAGTGGGGTATAGCTGTTGTAGGACATAATGTTGAAATATCAGAGGGAGCAGAAGTTCTTCCTAAACAGATAATATCAAAAAATGTGTAAGGAGGACAATTTAATATGATTTCTACAAATGATGTTTTGGGTCTGATATTTGCAAGCATGCATGATGACGCAGTAATAGACCTTACAAAAAAAAGAACGATGGGTTCAATTCCTTTCGGGGGAAGATACCGTCTTATAGATTTTCCGCTGTCTAATATGGTAAACTCAGGTATTACAGAAGTTGGCGTTATAACAAAATCTAATTACGGTTCACTGCTTGATCATCTGGGTTCCGGAAGAGAGTGGGATCTTTCAAGAAAAAACGGAGGTCTCCATCTTTTGCCGCCTTTCAGCCATGTTGACAGCGGTATTTACAGAGGCAGACTTGAAGCTCTGAATGGGGTTTGGGATTTTGTTGAACATACTTCCGCTGAATATGTGGTTATGTCTGACTGTGATGTGGTAACGACAATTGATTTTAAAGACGTATTGAATTATCACATTGAAACTGAAGCAGATATTACTGTCGTAACAGGAAAAAGCTTTTATGACAGTTCAAAGGAACAGTCTGCAACAGTTATCGGCGTTAATGAAGAAAACAGGATTAATGACGTTATGCTTAATCCTCAGATAACCGGTGAATGCAATGTGTGTCTTAATATGTTTGTTGTAAGCTGTGAATTTTTGAAAAAGATAGTTGTTGATTCTGTAAGCAGAAGTAAGTACAGCTTTGTAAAAGATATTCTTCAGGCGTATAAGGACGAATATAAATTTATGGCATATGAGCATAAAGGATATTTTTCTAATATTGATACAATGTCAGGATATTATGAAGCAAATATGGAATTACTTGACACCGACAAGAGAAACAGCCTGTTTACTAAGGCGGCTCCGATTTATACTAAAATCAGAGATAATGGACCGGTTAGATTCGGTTTGGAATCAGATATAAAAAATTCTCTAATTGCCGATGGATGCGTTATTGAGGGTAAGGTTGAAAACTGTGTACTTTGCAGAGGCGTTAAAGTTGGCAAAGAAGCTGTTGTTAAGGATTGTGTACTTATGCAGGATACAGTTGTAGGCGATAAATGCAGCATAAGTTCAGTAATTACTGATAAAAATGTTGAAATCGGTGACGGCAAAGTTCTGACAGGTTCGTCGTCATATCCGCTTTATATAGGCAAAAACGCTAAAATCTGATAAATTGAAAGGATGTAAAAAGTTTTGAATATATTGTTTGCGGCAAGCGAGGCAACTCCATATATAGCTTCCGGAGGACTGGCAGATGTTGCCGGATCGCTGCCTGCTGCTGTTACTCAGAAAGGGCATGACTGTAGGATCGTTCTTCCGCTGTATAAAGGAATTAATCCTCATTTCAGAGCGTCTATGACTTTTATAACACATATGACTGTAGACGTTTCATGGAGAAAACAGTACTGCGGAATTTTTACAGCTATTTGCAATGGCGTGACTTATTATTTTTTGGATAATGAGTATTATTTTGGAAGAGACGGTATTTACGGATTTTTTGACGACTGTGAGCGTTTTGTATTTTACAGTAGGGCGGTTCTGGAAATGCTCAGGTATATTGACTTTAAGCCTGACATTATTAACGCTAATGACTGGCAGGCTGCAATGATACCGGTATATTATGAAGTTTTCTATAAATATCAGCAGGGATATGAAAACATAAAAAATGTATTTACTATCCATAATATTCAGTATCAGGGTAATTACGGAAAGGAAGTACTTAATGAAGTTATGGGACTTCCGATGTATCATATGAGTCTGCTTGAATATGACGGCGGCGTAAATATGATGAAAGGCGCTATTGAAACGGCTGATAAAGTAACTACTGTAAGTCCAAGCTATGCATGGGAAATTCTTGATCCATGGTATTCTCACGGTATGGACAGAATTTTGCGTACAAAACAGTACAAGCTCAGCGGCATTTTAAACGGTATTGACGTTAACGGATATGATCCGGAAACTGACGAGATAATTGAAAAAAATTATTCTGCCAGAAGTACCGTAGGAAAAAAAGTCTGCAAAGCAAAGCTTCTTGCAGAATTGGGTTTGCAGGAGGGAAACGAACCGGTTATAGGGATCGTAACCCGATTTGTATCGCATAAAGGTATTGATCTTATAAAGTATGTTTTTGAGGATCTCATTAAAGCCGGCTTCAAATTTGTAATTCTTGGCAGCGGTGAAAAAATTTATGAAGATTTCTTTAAGGAAATGGAATGGCGCTACAAGGACAAGGTCAGCGTATCATTGGGATTTATTCCTGAGCTTTCAAGAAAAATATATTCCGGTGCGGATATGTTTCTTATGCCGTCACAGAGCGAGCCTTGCGGGTTAGCACAGATGATCGCTATGAGATACGGTACTATTCCTATAGTACGGGAAACCGGCGGACTTCGCGATACTGTCAGAGACTGTGGGGGAGAAAACGGCAACGGATTCACATTTAAAACATATAATGCCCACGATATGTTTGATGCATGTATGCGTGCAAAAGCGGCTTATGAGGATAAAAGAGGCTGGAATAGAATCATTAAGCGTGATATGGCGGAAGATTTCAGTTGGGCAAATTCTGCTGAACTTTATATTAAGCTTTATCATGAGCTGACTGATAAATAATAAACAGTTTGAATGACGTGTAAGCGGAAGTTTTCACGTCATTTATTTTATCAATAGGGAAGGAGATTACTATGTCAAAAGTTTTTTGGAACGGCGGAGCATTGCTTGCACCTGTTCCTCCGGCGCTGGTATCCTGCGGCACGCCGGAAAATCCCAATGTACTTACAATTGCCTGGACGGGAATTATTAATACAAAGCCTCCTATGACTTATATTTCAGTCCGGCCGTCAAGGCATTCTTATAATATTATTAAGGAATCAGGTGAATTTGCAATTAATCTTACTACTTCGTCAATGTGTAAAACAGCAGATTACTGCGGTGTGAAAAGCGGCGCTGAGATAGATAAATTTGAAAAATGCGGTATTACTGCAGTCAGTGCAGTTAAAATCAGTTCGCCGATTATTGAAGAGTGTCCGGTAAGCATTGAATGTATTGTCCGGGAAATAAAGCCGCTTGGTACTCATGATATGTTTATTTCCGAAATAGTCGGAGTTGATATTGAAGAAAAATATATTGACAGTAAGGGAAAATTAAATCTTCAGCAATGCGGACTTGCCGCTTATGCTCATGGCGAATATTTTGCTTTGGGAAGGAAACTTGGGGATTTTGGTTTTTCTGTAAGAAAAAAGAAGAAGCGTAAATAATTAAATATAGAATAAAAATTTTAGAATAGTATTGACATCTTGAGCCACATATATTATAATATTATTGTGGCACATAAAGTGAGGTGAAATTATGCCACCTAAAATGGGCAGACCTAAATCAGAAAACCCATTAAAAATTGAAGTAAAAGCAAGAATTGATGCTAAAACCAATGAAAAACTTATCAAGTATTGTAAAGAAAACAATGTTACACGTACTGAAGTTGTACGTGAGGGTATTAAGAAGGTCATAGAAAAAAATAATCAAGAAAATATTTAAAAAGGTATTGACAAGATTGTGGTAACATAGTATAATTAGTTTGTGGCTTCAAAGAATGTGAGGTGAATAAATTTACGCCATGAAAAAAGGTACAAAACTTACAGATAATCCAAAAGATTTTACACTTCGAGTTCGGCTTGATAAAGGTACATTGCAAAAGCTTGATGAAGTATGCAAAGATCAGGGATCAAACCGTTCGGAAGTTGTAAGAAATGGTATTGAAGAACAATATCAAAGGATTAAAAAATAACGATAACGCCCACCTACTAAAGAAAGCGTTACCGTTATCACCACAGCTCCCTAATGGAAAATTCCAAAAGGAATCCGCTAAATCTATTATAGCATTCCTTTCGGGAGTTGTCAATAAAATTTTAAAATAGCATTGACAAATGTCCGTACATATGTTATTATATAGGTACGGACAAAAGAAAAGAGGTGAAATAATGTCCCCAAAAGGCAGACCAACGCAAGATAAACGGGATAAACGCTTTGAAATAAGATTGTCAACGGAAACATATAAAACATTGGAAGAATGTTCAGAACGTCTTAATATAACAAAAGCGGAAGTAGTTCATAAAGGTATTGCATTGGTTAAAGAAGAGGTCGATAATAAAATTTCAAGAAAGTATTGACTTTTCGTGTGTACAATGATGTGATTAATGTGTGAACAGAAAGTGAGGTGAAAAATGGCACGCACAGGAAGACCCAAATCCGATAATCCTAAAGAATTCCAATTAAAGATAAGAGCTGATAAACAAACAGTTGAAGATTTAGAATATTGTTGTGAAAAAACACAATTGAATCGCAGTGATGTGATAAGAAGAGGAATTCAAAAGGTAAAAGAAGAGGTAGATAATAAAAAATAACGATAACGCCCCTACTGTAGCAAGTAAAGCGTTACCGTTATCACCACAGCTCCCTAATGGAAAATTCCAAAAGGAATCCGCTAAATCTATTATAGCATTCCTTTCGGGAGTTGTCAATAAAAATTTTAAATTGAAAGGAAATTGTAAAAATGGTAGATTTATTATTCGAATTTGATGATTGTCTTGTGATTTCAAAGGGAGTTGAAGAAATACTATTTGCATTCGTTAATGAAAAAGGTTTTAGTATTGAGGATTATTCTAATGCATTTTATGTTTTATAAAATATAATGAATTATAACAATAAAACTATGAATAATATATTACATAAATTAGAAGAAATACAATTTGCAAAATAACAAAAAGGGTACTGCTTTTGCAGTACCTTTTTCTAATTAAAATCAGCTTTTCTGATTAATAAGGTTTTGTTCATGTTCTTCCAGAGCGGAGCTCTTAGTGAATTTACCTACTTCAAGTTCACCCTTGCTTTCGTTATCGTCACCCTTCTTGGACTTGTAAACGAATTTCAGAAGAATAGGAGTAATAATAGTGGTAACAACGACCATTATTACGATAGGTGCAAAGTACTTTTCATTCATTAGTCCTACTGCAGCGCCTTTGCTTGCTACAATGAGGGCAACTTCTCCTCGAGATACCATACCAACGCCTATGCGCAGACTGTCTTTATTTGAAAATTTACATATTTTAGCGCCAAGTCCGCAGCCGATCACCTTAGTAAGTACAGCGACTATCAGAAGTATAACGGCAAACAGGATAATAGACATGCTCATTTTCGGAAGTACAACTTTCAATCCTATGCTTGCGAAGAATACCGGTGAAAGCAGCATGTAGGAAAGAGTATCGAATCTGTTGGAAAGATATGTCGCTCTGGGACCGTTTGAAAGCGCAAGTCCGGCAACGAACGCACCGGTGATATCGGCAACTCCGAAGAAATGTTCAGCGCTGAATGACATCAGCAGACAGAATACAAAGCCTATAATTACATATCTTCTCAAGTCCTTCTTTGATCTTCCCGACCATTTATTAAACGCAAAGTTAAAGGCGATCGCAACGACGATTGCAAAAATAAAGAATAAAAGAATTTTCAGAAGAACCATTCCGATATTTACCGATTTGTCAGCGCTTGACGTGATTACCGTAAGGGCAATAATGCCTAAAATATCATCAATTACGGCAGCTCCCAGTATCGCATTGCCTGACTTGGAGGAAAGGCGTCCCATTTCCTTAAGCGTTTCAACTGTAATACTAACAGATGTAGCTGTGAGAATAATACCGATAAAGATATTTTGCAGCATAGGACTTGCAAGTCCGTCAACACTGTCTTTATTGAATATAGACGCAATACCCCATCCGCCAAGCAGAGGTACAATAACACCCAACAGCGCTATTATAAATGACGATGCACCGGTTTTTTTAAGTTCTTTTATATCTGTTTCCAGTCCAGCGCAAAACATTAAAACAATAACACCGATTTCAGAGACCTGTGTTATAAATTCAGTTTCTTTCAGGACTCCAAGGCAAGCCGGACCTAAAATAAGTCCGGCCATAAGCGCTCCCACAACCTGAGGAAGCTTGACTCTTTTGGTAACCAGACCAAAAATTTTTGTGCTGAGCAAAATTAATGCCAGCGAGAGCAGATAACCATACTCCATAAAAATCACTCCTCTTTACAACTCAAAAGCGACTCACAGACAGAAATACACAGTCTGCAAATCGCCGTTGATTTCCTTTGAATATTTCTTTGAGTTTGCATGAGGAATACTGAATAAAGCCTGTATATAAATTATACAAAATTTAATCAAGATTCCAATTAATTTCTTTTGCAAAACTCATTTTAAATATTCCTAATTAATTATATCACTTTAAATAAAAAAGTCAATAAATTTTTAAAAAATTACTTTTTTAACAATAGTTTCATATAAAGCAATAAAAATATTTTTCTGTTAATATTGAATTTAATTATTGAAAATTATTCTTATATATGTTATAATAAAAAAAATATTAAGTATTAGTGAAAAATATAGCCACATTTGATGACTTCAGCTTCTAAGACAGCGGACATCTTTGGAAAATTATATAAAATATGCGTACCGTACTACAATAATATTTATAAAAAATTAATGCAGGAATGGTGATATATGAATACAACAGAATCAAGGGAAGATTATCTTGAAACAATATTACTTTTAATGAAGAAGAAAGGCATGGTTCGTTCAATTGATATTGCAAATGAGCTTAATTATTCAAAGGCAAGTATAAGCCGTGCAGTGAACCTTTTAAAAAATAACGGTTTTATAAATGTAGACGACAACGGTTATATCAGCTTTACCGGTATAGGACTTCAGCATGCAGAGGCTGTTTATGAACGTCATACTACCATTAAAAGATTCTTTATGGATGTTTTAAACGTATCTGAAGAAACAGCTGAACAGGATGCGTGCAAAATTGAACATATTCTCAGTGAAGAAAGCTATGAAAAGCTTAAGAACTTTAAAAAATGACTTGTCTGCCGTAATTCTGATTAATTGAAAGGCGTTTTTATGAAAAAATCTTTTTATAGGTCGGTTGTCATAGCCATACTTATTTGCAGTTTGATTTTTGGATTTTTGGCATTTTATTCTACAGGTGTTGTTGATCGTGCCCAGACTCGTGAATTGCTGGATATTCGGATTAATCAAGTCGGAGATAAACTTGACGATAATATTTATGAATACAAAAATATAACAGAGCAGATATATTCAAATTATAAATCAAGATCAAGAGTTATGGCAATGATGCTTTCAAAAAACAAATCCATTATGACTGACGATACTTCCTTTGAAGAACTCCGTATGGCTATCGGAGCAGACGTTATTAGCATTACTGACAGCAGCGGTTTTATAAAGTACAGTACAAATCCCTCAAGTGAAAACAGTAAGGCTTATGAGGATTTTTTCCCTGCAATTGAAAATAAGGTTTTTTCCGAAGCAGTGTTGAATACTCAGGATGAAAGAACAAGTGTAATTACCGGATGCTCAAGACTTGACGCTCCGGGTATTATTCAGATTGAATTTACGCCCGATAATGCTGAAACACTTCTTGACCTGACAGATGTATCCCGTACTTTAACAGAAATTCCGGTTCTTGAAAACGGTCATATGGCAATTATTGACACTGAAAGTAAAAAATATCTAAGTCATACAAATTCCGGACTTATCGGAACAGAATCTCTTTTTACAGAAGATGATTTTAAAGATGATAATGGTTGGTTTTCATCTGAATTTGAAGGTCAGGAGGTTTTGGTGAAATATGCTATACATGATGATAAAATAATTATAGGAATGGTCTCATATAATGAAATATACAAAAGAAGAAATACTGTTGTTAAATGGCTTATGTTTGTGATACCGGTGACTTCAGCAGTAATAACCCTTACTATCAGAGATAAAATATTAAAAACTGCAAACAAAGATAATAAAATATAAAAAACCTGTTTTAATTAAACAGGTTTTTTATATTAACAGATTTAATCATAACAGCAAAGAGCTATAATTGTTATGTTATCCTGACTTCCATTATCAATAGCAAGCTTTACTAGTCTTTCAAGGCGTTTTGGAAGCTTTGCCGGAAGATCCAGAATATCCTCCATTTCAGTACAGCTTACATAATCGGACAAACCGTCTGAGCAGATAAGTATAAGATCGCCATATTTCATTATTTCATTTAAATTTTTTATATCCGGCTTTGGCTCGGCAGAAATATTACCCATAACGGGGAAAATTATATTTTTATGTACATGATGTTTTTTTTCATCAGCAGTAATTGTACCTTCTTCGTAAAGAAGCTGTACAAGGGACTGATCTCTGGAAATCTGTTTTATATTTCCACGTCTGTATCTGTACATTCTGGAATCGCCTACGTTTACGGTATTAAGATTGTCGTTTTCATCTATTGCTATAGCGCATAGAGTTGCCTGCATGTTTTTGGTTTTGTTGTCCTGAATACCGTAATCATATAAATTATGGTGAACATTCAGAACAGCTTTTTTCAAATCTGTTTCAGAATTAAAATCTATCTGACTTAAAAATTCCAGACATTTTTTTGAAGCGATTTCTCCGTAATTTTCTCCGGAGACGCCGTCTGATACAGCTGCTATAAACGGCGCTTTTACCATAAAATCAATATTGCCTTCCGTTATTACTTTTCCGTCTATCATATAGGCGTCTTCATTGTGTTTCATTATTCCTTTATCGGTTATTCCACAGCAGTAGTACATTATTACCTCTCTTAAAGAAAAAGTTTCCAATTTAGTACCTAATAATTATACAATACTGCGTATAAATTTTCAATATCTAATTGCTATAAAATACTTTACAAGTTGGTGACAAAATACAAAAACAGACATAATTATATAATATCAGGCAGTTCTCGTTAAATTGTGTATTTTTTTGTGGGGCAGGGAGGAAAGAAATATAGAATCAAAATTTTATCAGGGATAAATTTATATGGAGTTCATGATATTGAGTAAGCTCTGATAGCTGTCAACATCATGATACTTGACCTTGCTTGTTGATATTTCATTGAACAATTTCTTAGCGCAAGAAATCTTTGCCTGTTCAATCGGTCTGAGTTCAAGACTTTTCATTGTACCTTTAGTTTCAGCAATAAAAAATATATGTTTAACCTTGCCTTCATAGAAAGCAATTGCCCAGTCGGGGGAATAATTTCCAACCGGAGTCGGGATTCGGAAAGTTTTCGGAAGTTTTGCATAAACGCATACTTCTTCAGCGGAGTCCAAGTCCTCTGCGAATTTCTTTTCAATACTCTTATCTGCTGAGCCATCGGTAAACACATAATCCTGAATGGACTTTTTGGCAAGGAAAGCCTTGTCAAAACTTTGCGTGTTCTTCTCAGCAGTAAAGATTGAACTGTCATATTCACCTTCAATAGTATCGTATGTTATATGTTCAACAATCATTGTGGCTTTCTGTTCATTGATAAGTCTGATGACCTTGGAGATAAATTCTTCAGGATTATTTCTGAACATAAAAAACTTGTCTGTTCTTATTCCCTGTAAAATGGCGGCAACTGTTTTACGGGTGAGTATTGCGCCGTCTGCCACTTTACCGATAAGATCATATTTTATTTTACTTGTTTGTGCGTGTTTGAATGTCTGTGTTCTTGTCTTTTCTCTGGTAAATGAAGTAAATCCTTCAATTTCATATTCATTCATTTCGGATTTCTGACGACCGACAGTAGTAGTATATTGAAGCTCGGAAACAAAGAGTTTTTGGTCAATATATGCGATCGCCTTTCTGATCAGCTCTTCACTGTCAAACTTTACAGTATATGCATATTTATGATTGATTTCTTTCCAAAGAGCTTGAAACTCTCTTTTGAAAAAATTTTCATTAAGCGGGTTTTTCTTGACTTTAGGCTCGTGTCCGTTGGTAAACATACTTTCCATTATGCTGTCGTCATACACAGACTGAATAAGAGTATGAATGCCTTCGGTCATAGGTTTAAGTTCTTCAGGAAGATCTTTAACTGTTTTCATAGCAACATCGGAACGGTATTTTTCGGTTACTTTGCGTTTCATATCTACATATCCATTTTGGATAAGGTAGAATTCAATGGCATTGGCAGTGTTTTCATCGATAAGCGTAGGTATATCGTCAACTTTGATATACTTGCCCTTAAAATATTCACTGGAAGCAACATTAGGTCTGTCATAAAGAACTGTCTTAATATCTGATTGCAGATCAACTACAAAAGTCTTATAGCTTTCACTTGCAACAACTGTAAGTATATTGACGTCATGTACTGTTTCACCGCAGCTTTGCACATCCATTCTGTTACCGTTCCGATTGACGCAGAGTCGGAGACCGCGACCTACTTCCTGACGTTTTGCAGTGTTGCTGTCAGAATGCTTTAGCGTACAGATCTGAAATACATTTGGATTATCCCAACCTTCACGAAGTGCGGAATGTGAGAATATAAATCTTGTTGGTTCTTCAAAGGAAAGCAGTCTTTCTTTATTTTTCAGAATAAGGTCATATGCAGAAATATCGTCTGAAAATTCACTTCCGCGTTTAAGTCTGCTGTCAATGTTTCTGCCTGTTTTTTTATCTATACTAAAATATCCTTTATGTACTGCGCTTACATCACTGCAACTGGATTTCAGATACTTTTGATATGGTGTGTCAGACAGTCTGATATATTCATTCAGTATGTTTATATATTCCTGCTCAAACATCTGACCGTATTCGCCGAGTATCTCGTTGCCGTCTTGATCATATTGGCGGTATTTTGCGACTTCGTCAATAAAGAACAGTGATAGGCATTTAATGCCCATATTAAAAAGCTTTTCTTCTTTTTCAAAATGGGAAATAATTGTTTCTCTTATCTGAATGCGGCGCATATCCTTTTCAGAAATGTCACCGACAATATCGCCGGTTTTGATTATTTCGCCGTTTGTAAATGTAACCGTTCCATACAGAGGATCAATTTCGGAAACGATATAGCCCTTGTACTGTTCCATTTTCCGAGAAACAAAGTAAATGTCGTCTCCGACGCCGAGAATACGTGTTTCACGGTTGATAGACTTATTATATTTTATTTCAAGTTCAATTTTTGCCATAGGAGGCTTTTTGCTTGAAAGAACAATTTGCTCAAGGTATAAATAGCTGTCTGTTCCTCTGAGATTTTTTATTTCAAAGCCTTTGACTTCGATCCTTTTGACCAACTTCTTGTTAAATGCATCTAAAGCGTCCAGAACATAAATGAGATTATGCTGTTTTGCATGGGTAGCCGAATAGTTAAGCGAGAAAAGAGGATTGAAGTTTTTAAGCGCTTTTTGAGTGACGTCTCCGCCCATTTTCTGCGGTTCGTCCAGAATGATAATCGGTCTGTTTGCTTTGATAACATCTATTGGTCGACGGGAACCGAACTCGTCACGCTTAGAGTAGATTATACGGGCTTCTTTACTTCTTCCGTCTTTTTTCAGGGAAGAAGCAAAAGCCTGTGTGTTAATGATCATCACACTGATACCGTTGCTTGAAGAAAAATTATCAAGTTGATTCAGGTTTGAACTGTTGTAAATAAAGAAACGAGCTTTTTTGCCGTAATGCTCCATAAAGTGGTCGGAGGTTATCTCAAAAAATTTTTTAACGCCTTCACGGATAGCAATACTCGGTACAACCACAATAAATTTGCTCCAACCGTATTTTTTATTCAATTCAAACATAGTTTTGATATACACATAAGTTTTGCCTGTACCGGTTTCCATTTCTATATCGAGACTGCATCTTCCCAGATTTTTTATAAGAACCGGAGAGAGCTTAATATTGTTCTGACTCTGCAAGGTATGAATGTTACTCAAAAGCTGTTCATCAGACAGTTCCACTTCTTCATTTTTATAACCGGCGTCATTGACAGGGTCGTACAGTTCGATTTCTTCGTCTGTCAGCCCCAAAGTCATCTGCATATCAGCAGACTTCATTTTACCGAGGTCACGAATATAGCTGTTTCTGTCGTGAAAGCTCTGACCGTTAAAGACATTAACAACGGCGTCAACAGCTTCTGTCTGATATTGTTGTATCTTAAAATTAAACTTCATTACAGCACCTTCCTTATTGTGTCAGGACTGTATGAAGCAAAAATCTGTTCAAAGTTGGTTGCAACACTGTCATTTGCCATAGAGCTGTCACGCATAACAAAATAGTACGGCTTATGTTTTGCGATTTCAGTTATAACATCTTCTGTCACATTCTCATCAAAGCAGGCGATAAGGTAATTATTCTCAACATTGAACACCTTTTTACCTCCGATAACGCTTTCTTCTATTTTGCTTGAAAGCAGAATTCCCAGATCAAGCATTACCTGAAACAGCAGATCTTCAGGAGTTCTGTCCTCTTTAATATTATCAACAAGATTGTCAAGAAAGTACGAATAAAAATCCTCAGGGTTATAGTAAACGTCTTTCATATTTGAGCTGTCGAGTTTGAGAACCCGGAAACCGCCGTCAAATTTAGCTTTCGGATTTTCTTCTGCAATCTTCTTTGCGGCACGGCGTATACGCTCTTTGCCGATTTCGCATATATTCTTATAGCCTGCCTTGTACGCTTCGGATTTTTCAGATGTTTCTTCCGGTATTTGTACCATAATGAATTTACGCTTTCCGCCATCTTCTGCATTAAGCTGCATTACTGCGTGGGCGGTGGTGGCTGAACCGCTGAAAAAGTCGAGGATAATGTCGTTGCTTTCAAGATTTGCCATTTTAATAAATTTTATAATTAATTCTGGAGATTTTGCATAATCAAATAACACAGTAGAAAATAATTTTTTTATAAAATCAGTGCCATTGCTTACATCGTCAATCCACGTCACATACTTTTTTGTTTTTTCCTCACCTTCTAGCGGTGCATAAATTTTTTCATATGGTATCCAATCTCCATTTTTTTGTTTAATAAATTCAATTCTTCCCTCATCAATTGCTTTTTGCATAGTGCTGATGCTCCAACGCCAGCGTCCTTCATTTCCAGTTTCAGGAAATGAAAGGCGTTGCTCCTCGGAAATAGGAGCAAGCATAGGATATACGTCTGTTCCATCAGGAGATTTTATAGAATAGAATAAATTTGGTCTATCTATTCGGCGGCTATTCGATCCCCATTTTCTTAGCAATTGTGTTTTATAAAAACGGTGTTTGTTTTCGTCAAACTTCGGGTACACATCTCCGCTTTTTATTTCTTCGCCAGCAACAAAGTTACTAATGTTTTTTGAATAGCATAAAATATATTCGTGAATAACAGCATAATATTTGCTGTCTTGCCTACCTCCCCTACCTTTCCAATTTAATTGCGCTACAAAATTACTTGCTCCAAAAACTTCATCGCAAACCTTTCTTAAATTTCCAACTTCATTATCATCAATACTAATAAAAATAACCCCGTCATCAGAAAGTAAATCTTTAGCGAGTTTTAATCTCGGATAGATCATATTAAGCCAGTCAGTATGGAAACGACCGTTGCTTTCGGTGTTCTGGACAAGGCGGTTGCCCTCGTCATCAAACTGACCGCTGTTTGCAAGGTATTCATCGGTATTTTCTGCAAAATCGTCCTCATATACAAAGTCGCTTCCTGTATTATAAGGCGGGTCTATGTAAATCATCTTTATCTTGCCAAGATAGGTTTCCTGTAACAGCTTCAGCACTTCAAGGTTATCGCCCTCAATATAAAGGTTTTCGGTGCCGTCAAAATCAACGCTTTCTTCTCGGCAGGGGCGGAGCGTTTTATTTATAGGCGCATTTGCAAGCAGAACAGATTTTTTCTTATCAGGCCATGTAAATTGGTAGCGTTCTTCATTTCCGTCAACCACCTTGCATGAAATCTCCTGCATTAGCACATCTTTATCTATAGCACGGACAACTTTGCCGGTTGTTTCATCTATGGCTTCGGTTACTGCGTTCGGGAACATTTCAGCAAGTTTTTTGTAGTTTTCGTCCGCTTTGTTCGAAGTACGCATTTTAAGTTTGAGCATTTAGTTTCCCTCCTGTTGTTATTACCAAAAATTGACAAATTATTTATATTATACCAAAAAATGTATTGAAAATCAACAGGGAATCCGAGAATAAAACAATTGGTATTAGTTTTGGAAACAGCATAGTTTTTTGGAAAATAATATATAGTAGGTTAACAACTGAGAAAAGCTGGATTTAAACGGCGTAAATACGTCATTCATGTTGAAATTTGGCCCAAATTTTGACAGCGAATAGCACGAAAATTATTAAATTATATAGTCAAAATGCATAAAATTTTAAATGATATTGTGAAATTTATTGACATTTTTTATTGCATATAGTATAATTATAAAAAATGTTGTGTATTTTTACATTATGGGAAAGATCGTATAAAGATTTCGTATAAGGTTGTCATACATATTTTGTACAGCTTCAAATTAAAATTATATTAATTATATTTTTACAGGAGGTAAAAATGAAAATTATAAAAAGACTTTTGTCTGTACTTGTATCATCTGCCGTGCTGTTTACATTAACAGCTGCGCTGCCTGAGCAAAAATCTAATGCTGCTGCTGAAGTTATAATTGATATTAACAAAGAATATCAGACTATACGTGGCTTTGGCGGCATAGATCATCCGGAATGGACGGGAAGCAGTCTTACGGATTCACAGAAAAAAACAGCTTTCGGAAACGGTGATAATGAACTCGGTCTCACTATACTTCGTGTGTTCGTTAATCCTGATAAGAATCAGTGGTACAAAGCTCTCCCAACGGCACAGTATGCTACGAAAATGGGTGATGTTACTATTTTTGCGTCACCTTGGGAACCACCTGCAGATCTCGCAGAATCTGGAGGAAGTAATGGTAAACTCCACATTCCAAAATCAAATTATGCTGCTTATGCACAGCACCTTAATGATTTTGGTACTTATATGAAAGATAATGGCGTTGACCTTTATTCAATATCAGTTCAGAATGAGCCGGACTATGCTTCTGAATGGACATATTGGTCAACAGATGAAACAACTGATTTTATTGCAAACTATGGAGACATGATAACAAGTACAAGACTTATGTCTCCTGAGTCTTTCCAGTATGCACCTGAAAATGCGTCATGGGTACCTGACGGCGGAAAGAAATTTTACAGAAAGATACTGAATAACAGTAAGGCTATGGAAAACTGTGATCTGTTTGGCACTCATATGTACGGTACTGCAAGAGAGTGGATGGACTTTCCCGATCTTGAAAACTCAGGCAAAGAAATCTGGATGACAGAAGTTTATGTTCCTAACAGCGATGCTGATTCCGCTAACCGTTATCCTGAAGCTATACAGGTGGCGGAAAATATCCACAATGCTATGGTTGTCGGAAATATGAGCGCATATACATGGTGGTATATTCGCAGAAGTTACGGTTTAATGACTGAAGACGGTAATATCAGCAAGCGTGGTTATTGTATGGCACAGTATTCAAAATACGTGCGTCCCGGAGATGTTAGAATTGACGCTATCGAACAACCGGCAGAGGATGTTTTGGTTTCTGCATACAAGGGCGATGATAATCAGGTTACTATAGTTGCGGTTAATAAAAGCGACTCAGAATATACTCAGAATTTCGTAATAGACAATGACCAGAATATTTCAAATGTTGACCGTTACAGAACCTCTTCCAGTGAAAACCTTTCTCCTACACTGAATATGAATTATTCTGACCATAACTTTTATGCACAGCTTCCGGCAAACAGTGTTTCAACATTTGTTGTTACCCTTTCTGATGAATCGATCACTCCGAATGAATATGGCTGGTACTTTGCAGACGGCTTTGAAGGAGACACTTGTGACTGGAATATAAGAGGGGCAGGATCAATTATTACAAGCGGAAGAACCTCATACGTTGGTGATGAATCATTGTTAGTCAAGGACAGAACAAACGCATGGAATGGAGCTTCAAAAACTTTAAGCCGTGCATTTAAAGCCGGAAATGAATATAGCTTCAGTGCAAATGTAATGTATTTTGACGGCAGTGCAAAGGATAACTTTTACCTTAAGCTTGAATATACTGATGCAAGCGGTGATAAAAAATATGATACTATTGCACAAGCAACAGCAATCAAAGGCGAATGGGTTCAGCTTGCAAACAAAAATTATAAAATTCCGGCAAACGCTTCAGATTTACGGATTTATATCGAAACAGCCGAAACAACAAATAATTTCTATATTGATGAGGTCATCGGTGCAGTTGCAGGAACAATAATTATAGGTGCCGGAGAATCTCAGAATTTAATACTTGGCGATATAAATTCAGATGGTTGTATAAACGTATTTGATTATATTATTGCCAAAAGAGGACTTGTAAACGGATTCAGCAAGTCATCAGAAAAGGTACTGGCAGATGTTGATCAGAACGAAGATTTTAACGTAGATGATATTATTCTCATTCAGAAATTCATTCTTGGACAGATAAACGAATTTCCGGTTGCTGAAAAGCCGGTTGTCTCTCCTTCCGAATATATGAAAAATGCCGAAGAATCTCTTTCAGAGTATGCCCTTGCAGGCTGTACGGAGGAATATTCATGGGTTAAATATGGTACGCTTACAAAATATCAGTATTACTCAACAACACGAGAGAGAATGACAAATGTAAATGTTCTGTTGCCGCCGGGATATTCTGAAAACGAAAAATATCCTGTACTTTATGCAATGCATGGTTATTGGGAGAATGAGGATTCTCTTGCCGCAATGGGTAAAGTTCGAAATATGCTTGGAAATCTTATGTCAACGGACGATGCTGAAAAAATGATTGTAGTTTTTCCGTATATCTATACAAGCAAGGAACAGGAGAACTGCTCGGGTCTTGATTTGCAGAACTCTCTAAATTATGACAATTTCATAAATGACCTCACAACCGATCTCATGCCTTATATCAACAGTAATTTTTCAGTTAAAACAGGACGTGAAAATACGGCTATAACCGGATTTTCAATGGGTGGACGTGAATCGCTTTTCATAGGTCTTACACGTTCGGATCTGTTTGGATATGTCGGTGCTGCTTGCCCTGCTCCCGGACTTACTCCCGGCGTAGATTTGAGTATGCATCCTGGTCAGCTTCAGGAAAATGAGCTTAAGCCAGCTTATGATATGCCATATCTTCTTATGATTACAGGTGGCGGAAATGATGGCACGGTAGGAAATCAGCCGTCATTATATCACAACATTCTTAATGGCAATGGTGTAGAACATATCTGGCATGAAGTTTCTGACGGAGGTCATGACGCTTCAAGTGTTCAGCCGCATTTCTATAATTATCTCAGGTTTATCTTTAAGACAAATTAAAAAGTTCTTTTGCAGCCAGTACTAAAGGTAAAGTTTCGCCGGCTTTTTCAAAGGCTGAGGGGTAATGGGGCAAAGTATTCTTGTCACCGTCCGCAGGCGGCGAAATTCCTTGCCTTAGAGCGCTACGCAATAGGGGACGCCCTGCAAGAGAGGGTGATTCCTGAATTGTTTATAGATTGGCTTTTTCGACAAACTGAAAGCTGCAGTTTAACTGCAGCTTTTATTTATATAAGTTTGATTTAAGAAAAAATTTACCTGACTCAATTGAGAAAAAGCAAAAAATGTGATATAATAAGAAAAAAATGCAGACCTCTGAAAAGAAGTAATGTAAAAATATGAATAAATGATTGACATAACTTTTCCATAAGGATTTGATATAAGGTGATATTATGAGTGTTGAAACTGAAAAAATGATTGCAGAGCATTTATTTTCAAAACGTGAGAATGATTTTGAGCATACTTCGTTTGATCGGGAAATTGCATTTTATGAAAGCATATGTTCCGGTAATATGGAGCTTGTGAAAGTATTTATGAAACCGATTTTTTGTGATGGATGCGGGGTTTTAAGCGAAGATTTTCTGCGTAATCTGAAATATCATTTGGTGGTTCTTGCAGCAATAGTTGCAAGATACTGCATAAACAGAGGAATGACTCCTGAAGAAGCATATAATCTCAGCGATTTTTATATTATGAAAGCCGATAAATGTCAGAATGAAAGCGAACTTAGTAAAGTTCATGTGGAAATGATAGAAGGTTATACTAAAAAAATGCGTAAGATAAAGCTTGACGGAGTTTATTCTAAGCAGATAGTTCGTGCGATAGAATATATTATACGTCATCTTCACAGTCATATTTCACTTGAGGAAACAGCAGATAGTCTGAAAATAAGCGCCGCCCACCTTTCAAGACTTTTCAAAAAGGAAACCGGAATAACTTTCAGTGATTATGTTAACAAGCTGAAAATTGAAGAATCAACCTCTCTTCTTTTATATACGGAATATAGTGACATTGAAATAAGCAATATGTTGGGATTCAGTTCGCAAAGTTATTTTATTAAAATATTCAAAAAATATACAGGAACAACTCCTAAAAAATATAAAAAACAATATAAATTATCAATTATGCAGGTCGCCGAATAGAGCGACCTGTTTTTATGAGTATCATATTTTTATTATTTTTATCATAAAAATTGTATACTTTACGGCTTTAATTAAGTATTATTAAAATTGTAAATATCGGAAAAAAGCAGTGGTCTGGCACTGCTATTGCTGAAAGGAAAATAATTATGAAATTAGGAAAATTTAAAAAGCTGACAGCAGCACTTGCTGTATGCGCTGTGATGGCTTCGGCTCTGCCGGTTGTACCAAATATGGTTTCAGCAGCTTCAAACATTATAAGTAATTCAACTTTTGATTCTGGAATAACCGGATGGAGTACATATAAGGAAAGCGGCGGCGTTTGTTCGTTAAGCACTGAAAACGGTTGTCTTGCTCTGACTGTAAGCAATGTCGGAAAAGTTAATTATGCCGTTCAGGTTTTTTATGATATTGTTCCGCTTTATCAAAACGGAGTATATCGTCTTAAATACGATATTTCATCTTCTACGGACAGATATATCGAAGGAATGATACAGCAAAACGGCGGAACTTATCAGGCTTATACATGGAAAGGTCTTGAACTTACTTCTGTTCCTCAGACCGTTGATTATGAGTTCACTATGAAAGCTGAAACAGATATCATGTCTAAGCTTGTTTTTAACTGCGGTATTCAGGAAAAACATGAGGGTGTTCTTCCGGAGCATAAGATTTATATCGATAATGTTTCTCTTGAACTTGTTGATGACAGTAAAGTCGATTATTCTGCTACAAGACCATATGAACCTCCTATTGTAACAAATCAGGTGGGATATAAATGCGGCAGCAAAAAGACTGCTGTTTTCCGTGGCGCAGACAGTGAAAATCAATTTTCTGTAGTAGACGCAGCAACAGATAATATCGTCTATACAGGGAGTCTCTCGGAAAATATCAGCAATTCATATGCCGGAGAAACAAATAAAATCGGAGATTTCTCTTCTGTTACGCAGCCCGGAAAATATTATATAAAGTGCGGAAATCTTGACAATTCCTATACATTTGAAATATCTGACAGCGTCTACACAAATCTTCTTGATGACAGTGTGAGAATGCTCTATTTGCAACGCTGCGGAGAAGTGATAACAGACAGTGATTTTGGTCATTCTGCCTGCCATACAGGTATGGCATACGTTTACGGAACAAATGAAAAAATAGATGTTTCCGGTGGGTGGCATGACGCCGGAGATTACGGCAGATATATTGTTCCGGCAGCTAAAACTATTGCCGACCTTCTTTACGCTTATGAAGCAAATCCTAAGCTTTACAGTGATAATATTGGTATACCTCAAAGTGGAAACGGCATTCCTGATATTCTTGATGAGGCACGTTATGAGCTTGAATGGATGATGAAAATGCAGCGTGCAGACGGCGGAGTTTATCATAAGGTTACATGTGAAAATTTCCCGGGTTATGTTTCTCCTGAAAAGGAAACAGATCAGCTTATCGTCACACCTGTTTCCACAACGGCAACAGCCGATTTCTGTGCTTCAATGGCTCTTGCATATGAATTCTATAAGGATATTGATTTGAATTTTGCAAACAGCTGTCTAGAACGTGCCGAAAAAGCATGGAGTTTTCTTGAGGCAAACCCGAATCTGATTTTCAAAAATCCGGAGGATATATCTACCGGTGAATACGGTGATGTTTCTGACAAAGATGAGCGTTACTGGGCAGCGGCTCAGTTATACCGTGCAACAGGAAACAGCAAGTATGAAAATGCTTTAAATGGTATGTCTGCTTCAATAGGTTTGGATTGGGCTCTTGTTGGTGATTACGGAAATCTCGCAATCCTTACAGCCGACAATATCAGTAAGGACTCTTCAATATACACAAAGGCAAAGAGTGCCGTGATTTCACAGGCGGATACATTTGTTAACTGTTCTTCAAATTCTCCTTATGGGGTTGCTATTACAAAGTTTAATTGGGGAAGTAATATGACTGTTGCAAATGCCGGAATAATACTTGGTGCTGCATATAAAGTAACCGGAAATACAGATTATATGGACGCTGCAAATGCTCAGATGAATTATCTTCTTGGAACAAATCCGGTTGGAGAATGTTTCTTTACAGGTTATGGAACGGTTTCTCCTGAAAATCCGCACCACAGACCGTCTATGGCAGTAGGAAAGGCAATGAAGGGAATGCTCGTGGGCGGTGTAAATCAGAATCTTGAGGACAGTGCTGCTAAAGCTTATTGTCAGGGTCTTCCGGCTGCTAAGTGTTATGTTGATAACTCCGAAAGTTATTCGACTAATGAAATTACAATTTACTGGAACTCTCCGCTGACATATCTTGTTTCTCTTACAAGCAAAAATGAAACTGCCGAAACAGATTTTATTCTCGGCGATATAAATTCAGATGGACGTATTAATGTATTTGATTTCATTATTGCAAAAAGAGGTCTTATCAGCGGCGGATTTTCAAATGCAACGGAGGCAAAGGCAGCTGACGTTAATCAGGATGGAAAGTATTCTGTTGCAGATGTTATTCTTATCCAAAAGTTTCTTCTTGGAATGATAGATTCTTTCCCTAATGAAGAGGAAGTTCCAGTAGTTCCTCCTGTAGTTGGAGGAATAAAGGACTATGGTACAGCTATGAATGAGAATGCTTCAGTTATCGCTGATTTCAGAAAGGGTGAAACATCGGTATTCTTTGCGTCTGACGGTTGGTCTAATGGAAGCTGTTTCGACTGCGGGTGGTATAAAGAAAATACTTCGTTCGATGGCGGCGTTCTTAATTTAACCATTGATAAGGATTATTCCGGTAAATATAATTACTCAGGAGCTGAATACAGAACAGCAGACACTTATCATTATGGATACTATGAAACATCTATGCAAGCTATAAAAAATGATGGGGTTGTTTCTTCATTCTTCACTTATACAGGCCCTTCAGAAAATAATCCATGGGATGAAATAGATATAGAAGTACTTGGTAAGGACACGACGAAGGTTCAGTTCAATTACTATACAAACGGAGTCGGTAATCATGAATATATGTATGATCTTGGCTTTGACGCTTCTGAAGGTTTCCATACTTACGGATTTGATTGGCAGCCGGATCATATCACATGGTATGTTGACGGAAAAGCAGTTTATACGGCATATAATAATATCCCTTCAACTGCCGGAAGAATCATGATGAACGTATGGCCGGGAACAGGAGTTGATGGATGGCTAAATCATTACGACGGAAAAACTCCGCTTACAGCACGTTATCAGTGGGTAACATATAATAAGGGGTAATTTTAATGAGAAGTTTCGTTGGATATGAAAAGGGAATTAATTTTGGCGGATGGTTTTCTCAATGCGAACATACAAAAAAACATTATGACGAATTTATTGGTGAAAGTGATTTTGCCGCAGTTTCTTCATGGGGTATCGATCATGTCAGAATCCCGATAGATTATAATCTTATTGAAAACGGAAACGGTGATATTCAGGAAAGCGGAATGATGTATATTCAAAAATGCATTGACTGGTGTAAAAAATACCGACTGAATATGATTTTGGATCTTCATAAGACTTACGGTTTTTCTTTCGATGAGGGTGAATCTGAAAGTGGATTTTTTGAATCGGAAGAACTTCAGGAACGTTTCTTCCGTCTTTGGGAAGAAATTGCAAAACGATTCGGAAAATATCATGATTGCGTTGCATTTGAACTTTTGAATGAAGTTACCAATAAGGAATACTGTGATATATGGAATGAAATTGCTGATAAATGTATTTTTCGCATAAGGACTATCGCTCCCGAAACATATATACTTATAGGAGGATATGATAATAACTGCATAAAGGCTCTTAAAGATTTGAAGCAACCTTATGACAACAAAATTGTTTATAATTTTCATTGCTATGAACCATTTATTTTTACTCATCAGGGTGCAAATTGGGTCAATAATATGCCGGAAAATTTCAGAACGGAATATCCGGCGTCAGTTCAGGAATATATCACAAAGCAAAGCAAAATGAATCTTAATGTTGTTGACCTTATTTCTGATGCAAAGGTAGAAACTGTTGGTGAGGAATTTTTTGAATCCTTATTTTCTGAAGCTGTTGAAATTGCAGAAAAAAGAAACGTTCCGCTTTATTGCGGAGAATATGGAGTTATAAATCTTGCTGATCAAGAAAGTACTATTGAATGGTATAAAGCTATTAATTCTGCATTCAAAAAATATAAAATCTCACGAGCTGCCTGGTGTTATAAAAAAATGGACTTTGGTCTTATTGATAATAATATAGCTGAAAAAATAAAAAAATATTTATAAATTATTTATTTCTGACGTTATGCAACTGAAGGAAATATAAAAATGACAGATTAGAGAAATTTGTGCTTGATAATAAAATGCAAAAGAATTGATTATAAGTTTGATAAACACAATTTCTTTGACGGTTTTATATTCATATTTCTCAACGGTGATAAAATATTTGATAGTGTTATCAACCTGCCTGCTACCGTCTCCGAATAAGCAGTTTTCAGCGCAAAATAAAACCCTCGAAACGACATAGTTTCGAGGGTTGATAACTATATTACTTGTAAAACTTTCTCTTCGAGACTTTTTAAAAATTTTTCACGCAAATAAAAGCGATGTAAAATTATCTCTTTGAGAACTGCGGTGCACGACGAGCAGCTTTGAGACCATACTTTTTTCTTTCCTTCATTCTAGGATCACGAGTTAAGAAACCAGCCTTTTTGAGAACAGGGCGAAGTTCAGGATCGTAAACCAGAAGGGCTCTTGAAAGACCATGTCTGATAGCGCCAGCCTGACCGGTAACACCGCCGCCTGCAACGCGGCAAACGATGTCGAACTTCTCTTCGGTACCGGTGAGAACGAGCGGCTGACGAACGATCGTCTTGAGGGTATCAAGGCCGAAATAATCGTCGATATCGCGGTCGTTGATCGTGACCTTACCGGTGCCCTGGTAAATTCTTACACGTGCAACGGAGCTTTTTCTTCTGCCGGTGCCGTAGAAATAAGGTGCCTTATCGTACATATTCGTTTACCTCCTATTAAAGTTCCCAAGCCGTCGGCTTCTGCGCCTCGTGCTTGTGCTCGCTGCCGGCGTAGACACGAAGTCTTGCTTCTGCAGCTCTGCCGATGGTGTTCGAGGGGATCATGCCGTGAACAGCAAGCTCCATCGCCTTTTCCGGCTTTGTGCGCATCAGGGTGTCATAACGGACAGCCTTGAGGTGGCCGATATAACCCGTGTGATGATAATAATACTTCTTTTCAGCCTTACCGCCGGTGAGGACAGCCTCAGCGCAGTTGATGATGATGACGTGGTCACCGCAGTCAACGTTGGGGGTGAAAGTGGT
>ERZ857922.1243-NODE-1243-length-32675-cov-4.292581_pt1 | contig 32675 bp, 27 predicted proteins | sample MGYA00519579_ERZ857922 | MGnify/ENA primary metagenome ERZ857922 (study PRJEB31778, sample SAMEA3449375) | human gut metagenome | biome: human gut; feature: human-associated habitat; material: faeces | place: United Kingdom | collected 2010/2012 ... | reverse complement strand
ATCCGATTGTACGGCCTTTGTTCTTTACAGAGGCATACATAGATGCAAAATCCTGAACTGCTCCAAAAAATACACCACCGATCAGGATCCAGAGCATAACCGGAAGCCAGCCGAAAATTGCTGCCTGGATCGGTCCGTTGATAGGACCTGCACCTGCTATAGATGCAAACTGATGACCAAATACCACATTGGTATCAGCCGGTACATAATCCACTCCATCCTCCATCTCATATGCCGGTGTTTTTGCTTTTGGGTCAATGCCCCATTTATTCTGAAGATAACGGCCATACAGAAGATATGCTCCACCAAGCACTACGATAGCTATTATCATCATTACTATTCCACTCATAATGTCTTCCCTCTTCTTTCTTTTATATTTATATATAAAAAAACGCCCCTGTTATCCAATTTCCAATTGGATAACAAAGGCGGAACATTCCGTGGTACCACTTTGTATTATTATACCTGTCACCAGATACAATCTCTTAACACTGTCTAAGCCAAACAGCTTCTCCTGTAACGTGAAGACCACGTCCCGGCTTACTATAGATTTCAGCGGGATGCTCCCGGGTGATATCACAAACTACCATCTGCCGCATCTCACCTGCCTGTGACTCTCTGTAATCCGGTTCCTTTTGTGACCTGTCCTGTTCGATGCATTTCTCTTTTTTATTTATCTAATGTTTTACTACTTTTCAAGCAAAATAGCAACCTTAGATTTAAACATATTTCACAATTTTACTTGCTGTTTTTTGTATAATTTGCATACTATCTTTTCCTATGCACTTTGTATTGCCCTTTTTATTCTTATCCTAATGCCACATCTAATATCATCATCAGCGTAAATCCAACTGCAAAGAAAATCGTTCCAATATTCGAATGTTCCCCGGCAGACATCTCAGGGATCAGTTCCTCCACAACAACATAGAGCATGGCTCCCGCCGCAAAGCTCAGAAGATATGGCAATGCCGGGACGATCAGTCCTGCTGCCAGGATTGTGATCACTGCCCCAATCGGTTCCACGATTCCTGATAAAACACCACCAATGAATGCCTTTGTTTTTCCCATTCCCTCAGAACGCAGAGGCATGGAAATAATCGCCCCCTCCGGGAAATTCTGAATTGCAATTCCAAGTGACAGTGCAAGTGCCCCCATCAACGTAATCTGCACGTTTCCGGTCAGATAACCAGCATAAACGACACCGACTGCCATTCCTTCCGGGATATTATGAAGTGTAACTGCCAATATAAGCATAGTCGTTTTTTGCAGACGACTCTTCGGTCCTTCCGCCTTATCTGTTTGTTGATGCAGGTGTGGAATAATATGATCCAACAAAAGCAGGAATAGCACCCCTGCCCAGAAGCCAACTGCTGCCGGTACAAAAGAGAGCTTTCCCATTCCTTCTGACTGTTCAAGTGCAGGGATCAGCAGGCTCCACACAGATGCTGCTACCATGACACCCGCAGCAAACCCGGTCAGACAGCGCTGTACCCACTGGTTCAGGTCTTTTTTCATAAAAAAGACACAGGCCGCACCGGCTGATGTGCCGATAAACGGAATCAAAATTCCATAAAATACGTTTAAATTCATTCTTCTCCTCCCTTGCGCATTTTATGATTGTCATTCAGACACCCCAATCAAAATGCCCTTCTGTTTACAGTATATGCTATATCCATGAAATAGTTTTTTCATGGTTTAAGTTAGTTTTATTTAACTTATATCCATTATATTCTCTTTTTTCCTGATCTGCAATATTTAATTAACCATTTCCTAAATTCTATCTCCTCCAAAAAACAAAATGACCATCTTTTCATTTCTGAAAATTATCATTGACAATTCAATGAAATACCTTTATTATATTAACATATTTATTTGGTATGTTTGTATGATTTTGTTTGATTAAGGAGCGTGATCTTATGAATATCTTATGCTTTGGTGATTCGAATACCTGGGGATATAAGCCAGATAAATCCGGACGTTATGATGAAAATATAAGATGGACCGGACTTTTACAGAAAAAACTCGGATCTGGATATCACATTATAGAAGAGGGACTTTGCGGCAGAACAACTGTCTTTCAGGATGAGCTGCGTGAGGGCCGCCGCGGACTGGATCTGATTGGAGTCACAGTAGAGATGCATAACCCAATTGACCTCATGATCATCATGCTCGGCACGAATGACTGTAAGACACGCTACAGAGCATCCGCCAGTGTGATCGCAAAAGGACTTGATCAGGTAATCCGAAAAGCACGTCAGAATGCGTCCCGGCATTTTGATCTGCTTGTCATCTCGCCAATCCACCTGGGCGTTGGCGTCGGAGATGCCGATTTTGATCCGGAATTTGATGCAGCTTCTGTAGCGGTTTCCAGAAATCTGGCTAATGAATACCGCAAGATTGCACTCCAAAATCATGCTGCCTTCTTAAACGCATCTGATTTTGCTGCTCCAAGTGTTACTGACCGTGAACATATGGATGAAAAAGGTCATGCCGCACTGGCTGATGCAATTTATAATAAGATCCTTGCCCTGCAAAAAGGACTCTCCCATGTGATATAGAGATAAAAACAGATCCCTGGCTTGCTGCCGGGAATCTGTTCTGCTTTAGAAGGTAATTTTTTTTAATCCTGTTTTACATTAAATGCTTTCATGCCCGGATATACGGCACTTGCGCCAAGTTCTTCTTCAATGCGGAGAAGCTGATTGTATTTTGCCACACGCTCCGAACGACTTGGTGCACCGGTTTTGATCTGGCAGGTATTCAATGCAACTGCAAGATCTGCAATCGTTGTATCTGCGGTTTCTCCTGAACGATGTGAAGAAATTGCTGTGTATCCTGCTTTATGTGCCATCTTAATGGCTTCCAATGTCTCAGAAACAGAACCAATCTGGTTCAGCTTGATCAGAATCGCATTTCCTGCTCCAAGCTCAATACCTTTGGCAAGTCTTTCCGTATTTGTTACAAACAGGTCGTCGCCAACAAGCTGTACTTTATCTCCCAGTCTTGCAGTAAGTTTCTGCCATCCTTCCCAGTCTTCTTCGTCCAAACCGTCCTCGATGGAAATAATCGGATATTTCTCGCAGAGTTTAGCCCAGTGTTCAATAAGTTCTTCTGCTGTATATTCTGTACCTGCTTTTGGCAGTTTATAATATCCTTTTCCCTTTTCACTCTTCCATTCAGAAGAAGCTGCATCCATTGCGATCTTAAAATCTTTTCCTGGTTCATATCCAGCTTTCTTCACGGCTTCCAGAATCGTCTCAATTGCCTCTTCATCTGATTTCAGCGCCGGAGCAAATCCACCTTCATCTCCTACGGATGTTGCAAGTCCGCGTTCTTTCAGAATAGAAGCCAACGCATGGAACACTTCTGCGCACCATCTTAAGCATTCTTTAAAAGAAGGTGCTCCAACCGGCATGATCATAAATTCCTGCACATCCAGTCCAGATGAAAGTGCATGGCACCCACCGTTTACAATATTCATCATCGGTACTGGCAAACAATTTCCAGATACACCTCCGAGAAAACGATACAGCGGAATCTCCAGTGCCGTAGCTGCTGCTCTGCAGCATGCAATAGAAACTGCAAGAATTGCGTTGGCACCCAGTTTGGATTTATCTTTTGTTCCATCTGCTGCGATCATTGCCGCATCTACTGCATAAATGTCACTTGCATCGAGCCCTTCAATTGCATCATTAATAGTTGTATTGATATTTTCAACTGCTTTCTGTACACCTTTTCCAAGATAGCGTGCTTTATCTCCATCTCTGAGTTCCAGGGCTTCAAACTCACCTGTGGATGCTCCACTCGGTGCAGTTCCTCTTCCTACGGTTCCATCCAGCAGATACACTTCTGCTTCTACTGTCGGATTTCCTCTGGAATCAAGGATTTCTCTTCCTACTACTTTTTCGATTTCAAGGTACATGATAAATCCCCTTTCTACTACTTTTCAGCCCGGCCTCCGGTCTCTGTACCAGACCACGACTGTTTTATTTACACAAGAGTTTCTTTTATCTAACTCTGTAGTTAGTATAGACTAATTCTGGCTATCATGCAAGGATTTTCATGTTTCCTTATTGAAAAGATAAATCAAAAAGGATACCAACTTTCCTCTGAAAATTGATACCCTTCTTTCATATTTATAATACATATTGCAGAAGCCAACATACTGCCGGAAGTGTAATAATTCCACTGATCGTTGTTATAAATACACCACCCAGAGCGTAATCTCCGTCAAGCCCGGACGCATTCGCCATCATGACAACCGCCGTCATAGTCGGCATCCCAACGATCAATGACGTTGCAAGACGCAGCTCACCTGAAACCGGAAACAGTCCGAGAATCAAAAACAGAAAGACCGGTGCAAGAATCATTTTAAGCAATACAATTCCATACAGAGAAATTTCCCTGAGATATTTTTTTAATGAAATTCCTGCAAAAATTCCTCCTACATAAATCATTGCAAGTGGAGATGCGGTAGATCCTATTTTTGAAAAGGCAGTATCCAGAAGAACCAGAATCCTTATCCCCGTAAACTTCAGTACTATTGCGAGCACAATTGCCACTGTTGCAGGATTGATCATTTTTTTCAGCTTGAAGCCTCCTTCACCCGTCGGAGATGTCAGCTTCACACCTAGAGTCCACAGCATGAACTGGTCTATAAGCATAAATACTGAAGCATACAAAATTCCATTTTCCGGAAAAACACTTGAGATCATTGGAAGTCCTATAAACCCGATATTTCCGAACAGCAGCATCGCCCGATAGATTCCGACACGACTTTCCTGCAGTTTAAAAAACTTCACTGCCATTGCTCCTGCTGCATATATACAGATATAAAAACCGACCGCAATCACAAGAATCGGCCACGACTCATACAGGTTCTTCTTGTCTGTTCCATCTGTGATATTAATAAAAACCATCAGCGGCAATGCCATTTTGATCACAAATTTTGAAATCGGTTCCAAAGTTTCCCTGTTCAGCACTTTTGTTTTGACCAGAAGCAGGCCTGCCAGAATGTAAATAACGAATAATCCAACCTGCTGAAGTATAATATCAAACGTATTCATTCATTTTCCTGCTTTCCTTATTTCTTCCAAGAATCATAAGAACCGCAAAGGTGATAATTTCTGATGCCAGGAAAGACAGCCACACACCATTCATTCCCAAAATCATGGAAAGTACGATCGCACATGCTCCAATAGCAACTGCGCCTCGAAGCAAAGAACCGATGATCGCCGGACGTGCATTTGCGGTTGCAGAAAAATATGCGACAAGAACGATATTGACTCCGGCAAATAAGAATCCCAGGAAATATAACCTAAGACCAACATGCGCATATTCCAAAAGCAGCTGATTATTTTCACTGTTGAATACCGAAATAAACGGATCTGTAAAACTCCATACCAGTGCAACCATGATAACTTCTATCGCCACTACACAGGTCAGACCCCAGTGAAGAAGTTTTTTTACATCATCAAACGCACCTTTGCCAAAGCTTTCGCTGATCAGTGGCTGTACACCCTGTGCCATTCCGTTCATGATCGCCATTCCCACAAGTGACAGATTCGCTACCACTCCATATGCAGCAACTCCGGTACTTCCGGTAAGCCCAAGAATCAGCATATTAAAGATAAACGTGATCACCGCAGAAGAAATTTCTCCTACAAATGCAGAAACACCAAGCTGACAACAGGAAATCAGATGTCGCACGGACAGTTTTTTCCATTTGAAACCGATATTACATTTTTTACTCAGATAATGTCTGGAGCACACCAGCATAGTGACAATCGGGCAAAATGCTGTTGCCAATGCAGCACCAGAAAATCCGAGTCCGACCGGAAAAATAAAGATATAGTCAAACACAATATTAAAAGCACTTCCAGCAAGAGAACCTGCCATCACGGTTGAGGTCGCATAATCATTTCGTGCAAATGCCGTAACAGAATAATTACACATGAAAAACGGTGCAAAAATAAGAATAATTCGCAAATACGTTCTGCCTAGCTCTATCAGACCTGCATCCGCTCCGAGAAGTGCCAGGAATTTATCCGGAAAGAAAATTCCAACCAGCATAAATGGAACACTAAAAAGTATCGCCCAGCTGAGTGACTGTATAAAATAATGATCTGCCTCTTCACCTTTGGCTCTGTTGATTCCGTATCTCGTCGCAGAACCAATTCCAATCATTGAGCCTATCGCGAACATCATTCCAAATACCGGCAAAATCAGATTGAGCACTGCCAGTCCATCTGCGCCAGAACTTACCGATATAAAAAAGTATCAGCAAGAATATAGACTGATTGTCCCATCATGCTTGCTACACTCTGAAAAACATATTTTGAAAATCTTTTTAACATTTACTGTATCATTTTCCTCTCCATTTTTGTCTTATCTCCTGCGCCCAAGTTCCCAGAATGCCACAGCACTTGCAGCTGCCACATTAAGAGAATCCACACCATGAGCCATGGGAATCTTAACCGTATAATCACAGTCCGCAATAGTCTCGGATGCCAGGCCGTCTCCTTCTGTACCAAGAACAATCGCAAGTTTTTCCTGTGCAAGAAGTTCCGGATCATCAATGCTGTAGGAATCATCACGAAGTGCCATCGCCACGGTCTTAAATCCCAGATTTTGTATTTTCTTCATACCTTCTTCCGGCCAGGATGTTTTTTTCTCAAAATATGTCCACGGAATCTGGAAAACAGTTCCCATACTTACGCGGGCCGCTCTTCGATAGAGTGGATTGCTGCATCCTCCTGTCAAAAGAACAGCGTCCATATGAAGTGCTGCCGCACTGCGGAAAATCGCCCCTATGTTGGTCGGATTCACAATATTTTCCAGTATAGCAACACGTCTGGAGTTCTTACAGATTTCTTCTACAGAAGGCAGTGTTCGGCGTTTCACGGCGCAGAGCATCCCTCTTGCCAGTGCATAACCGGTCATTTTGACAAGTGTTTCATATTCTGCTGTGTATACCGGGATTTCCGGATAACGCGCAAGGATATCTCCTGCCTCTCCATCCAGATCTTTATGTTCAACCAGAAAAGAAAGCGGTTCATACCCCGCTTTCAATGCACGCTCGATCACCTTTGGGCTCTCTGCAATAAAAAGTCCTGGATTTGGCTCATTATATCTAAGAAGCTGCACCTCGGATGTTCTCGCATAAACATCCAGTTCCAGTGCAGTAATGTCGTTGATTTCAATAATATTTTTCATACAATTTATTTCCTGTATTCCTCTATCTTACAGCTGTGTTCTTTTGTCTTTTTGTCATAATTAATTCCAACCAGCAAAAGTTTTCCATGATATTCTTCCAGACTTCTGCAATATTTTTTCTCTCTGATCTGAGTAATTGCACCTGCTGCATCTTTGTCCCATTTCAGTTCCACCACCAATGCCGGCTTATCCATAAAACGTTTTCTCGGAATAAATACCAGATCTGCAAATCCTTTTCCACCAGATAATTCTCTATGAAACGTATAAAAATTTCTTGCCGCATAAAGTGCCAGAGAAATCGTATAACTCAATGCATTTTCATCATTATACTGAATATGTGAAGTCTCAAAATGCGCCTGTCGAATTCCCTCTGCAACCTGTTTTTCCCGACCCTGCCAGATTGCCTGTAGCGTATCTGCTGAGTTCTTAAGGGCATTGGATACTTCTCCCCAATCTGATACTGAAACTGCATTCACAAATTCTGCACGAATTTCTCCATTTGGAATAAATACTGTCTTTGTCGCATAACGATACCCCAGATATCCCAAATGAATCAGCAGTGTCAGGACATCATCTTCTGTACGGAAGGTTGCCATATCATTCGTAAAACTTCCTGTATTTACTGGAACTTCCTCTCCTGCGAGCATACTTAAGATATCGTCCCTCAGGCCCTCGAAATTCATATCGATATAAAGCTGCAGTGCTTCAAATGTTTCTGTCTGGTTCCAGTAATTTCCCAACCTGCCAAGCCTCATACAACTGATAACAGACTTTGGGCTGTATACAGACGGAACTTCTTCAAAAGAATATCCATCATACCAGTTTCTTATCTCGTCTATATCCATCTGGTATTCTCCGCAGAGTTTTTCTACTTCGCTTTCCGTAAAGCCTACATAAGAAGCCAGCGGTCCCGGATCGATCATGGAAAATTCATCAAACATATTCAAAGCACTGTGCGTACCATATTTTTTGATAGGAAGAATTCCTGTCATATATGCCAGATGAATATAGCTCTTGTCTTTGATAAGATCCCTCAGAAAATCCAGATATTTTTCCTGTGCTTCCTTATCATTCTTGAATTCTCTGAAAATACAGTCCCACTCATCTATGATAAGCACAAACGGACATTTACTTTCTGCGTAGATATCCTGCATAGTTTCTGCCAGATCTGTCGAATCAAATAGCTCTACATCCGGATATTGCCTTGTCAGCTCACGAATTACTCTTTGCTTAATTCTCGCAATTAATTCCTTCACATCAGAACTTCTGCTCAAAAATTCCTGCACATTGAGAAAAACCGTATCATATTTATTCAGATATCTGTCAAATGTTTCATCTTCTGTTATTTCCAGTCCTGAAAATACTTCTCTCGAATCACACCCTTTGCTGTAATAGGCAGTCAGCATATCTGCAGCCATAGATTTTCCAAAACGCCTTGGCCGACTTACGCACACATATGCCTGCATGGTATTTATTACACGATTCGTATATTTTATCAGTCCTGTTTTATCCACATAAATATCAGAATTTACCGCTCTCTGAAATTTGCTGTTATCCGGATTCAGATAATTTCCCATTCTGGTGCAGTCCTTTCTTGCTTTTTGTTCTATCTTACCACAAAGCTGTACCGGATTCTATGATTAGATTACAAAAGAACTATGATAGCATGGGCTGCTTAAGAATTCTGCCGCCACTGTCAGAAGAATACTCATGATAATCCACTTTAATATGCACGCCAGATCAGGTGGCATTTCGCGGCCAGCTCTTCTTCTTTCTGCTGTGCTTCCTGCGGATCATCCTGGTAATCCCAGAGTCTGAATGCTTCTTTTATGTTCTCCGGATCCACATAATAGATATTTTCAATACCAGATGGCATCGAAGTTTCATCAGTAACTGCATTGACTCCGCGGTCATGTGCCTCCTGAAGGTCTTTAACATCCCAGAGTTCCCTTTCTGTGTCTATATCTGCCGGATATTCTTTGCGGGTCCATGCAGTCTCGGACATCATATAAAACATATTTTTCTGATCAACTGATACCACTGCACTCAATCGACCTGTCGGATTAATGCCTGCATATATTTTTCCATCTCTGACTGTTATTCCGGCATCCTCCCATGAAATATAGCTTTTTTTGTCATAGTACCAGTAATGTCCAATTCCACCGGTTGCCGCCACCAATACGGCTGCCATCAGAACAGCAGCTATTCGTTTTCGCCGGATCTTTCGCCGGATTTTTTTCAGCGGCTCTATTGCTTTTCTTTCCGCGTCTGCCAGACCTTCCTTCCCATGACCTAGGCTGTTTTCCTTTTTCATTTCTCCCATCATTTTCTGACATGTTGTACATTCTTTCAAATGTTCTTCCACAAGCTGTCTGCTGTCCTCACTGACCATATCGTCCACATAAAGCGGAAGCAGGTCCTCAATAATATTACAACTGATCTTCATGATCCAATTCCTCCCTGATTTTTTTACATGCTCTGTGATAAGTAACTCTTGCCCAGCTTTCGCTTTTGCCAAACAACGAGGAAATTGTACCAAATGACAGTTCTCCAAACACACGAAGGGAAAAAACTTCTTTGTACGGTTCCGAAAGTCTGTGCAGAACCTGGTGAACCTGAAAAGCAGTTTCTTTATCCGAAAAGTTCTGAAGCAGATCGGATGTAAAAATATCTTCTGTTTCTTCCTGAGACTCCGATACATACTTTTTATTTTTCTTCTGATAGTCATAGTACGTGTTTTTGGAAATCTGGCAAAGCCATACACGCAGGTCACAGTCACCTCTGAAATCGTCGACTTTTTTCAATGCTTTGAAGAATGTTTCCTGCGTCAGTTCCTCTGCAATATGGGTATTGTGCGAAAGCGAGAGCAGATAACGGTATACGACAGTAAAATACTGCTCATATACTTCCTGAATATTCAGCATTTGTTTCTCCTCTCTCTACCAGTTTTGTCCTCCTTCACATATATGACGATATATGTATGGGAAACGTTACAAAAAATTTCACAAAAAGAAAAAGGCCTTCCGATTTATGGAACACCTTTTTCTTTTTTTATAAATTCCTGATCCATGTACACGCAAGTTCCATCCATGACTGGCATTCCGGCTGAATACATCCACCATCTTCATGACATGTCTCTTCATTTGCAAGACTGAGCCCGTGAACACCTGTCGGGTACAAATGTAGTTCTACCGGCACTTTGTATTTATGCAATGCCTCAAAAAATAACAGGGAATTCTCAACCGGGACACAATCATCCGTGACCGTATGCCAGAGAAAAGTCGGCGGAGTATCCGTTGTTACCTGAAATTCCAGCGACTGCTTTTTTCTTTTTTCAGGATCACTGCTGTCAGCTCCAAGCAATGCCTCAAAAGACCCCGTATGTGCAAATTTCCCGGAGGAAATGACCGGATAACTGAGGATCATGCCGTTCGGTCTCACTATTTCTGTTTCTGTATGTAATACTTCGGAGATAAATTGTTCCTTCCAGAATACCCCAAGACTTGCAGCCAGATGGGCACCCGCCGAAAATCCCTGCAGGATAATTTTAGCAGTATCAATATGAAATTCTTCTGCATGTTCTCTTAAATATGCGACAGACTTCGCAAGCTGCAGGAGTGCCAGTGGATATCTCGCCGGGGCTACACTGTAACGAAGGATCACTGCATGGTATCCTCTTGCAAGATACTGCATGGCAATTGGTTCTGCCTCCCTGTCAGAGGTCATTGTATAACCGCCACCCGGGCAGATCACGATGACCGGGCGCTTTCGATTCGGACGCATTTCCACAGAATTGTCCAGAATATAGGTATACAAATCCGCGTTTTCCTGATAACCTTCTACTTTAATCTCAACTTTCTTGTAAATCATTCAAACCTCCGTTTTTATAGCACATAATAAACTTTCTCCTCGTGAAAAATCTACAGGCCAAATTTTTCCCGCACTTCGTCAAAATCTCTGATTGGCGGCATCTCTTTCTGTGGAATTCCAATCTGTTTGTCCATATACAAAAGTGCATACCATCTATTGAATTTATAGCCACAGTCTTTCAGCTCACCAGCATGCTTATATCCCATTTTTTCATGAAACTGTACACTATTAAAATCAGAATATTCATCTGTCGGCTTTGTAATCAATGAAACAGCATTTACAACGCCCTGCTCTCTCAGGATGTCTTCCATAAGAGTATACATATGTCGTCCTAAACCATTTCGTCGTATATCCTGTTTCAGATAAATTGTCATCTCCACATCCCATCCAAAAGCTGCCCTCGGACGCAGACGGTCTGCATAAGAATAGCCAATAATTTCTCCTTCTTCCTCTGCGATAAGATATGGATAATGAGAAGAAATATGCCGGATTCGTTCCTGAAACTCTTCGACCGATGGAACTTCATATTCAAATGTCACCGCTGTCTTTTTCACATAGTAGCTGTAAATGTCGAGCAATTTCTCTGCATCTTCTACTTTCGCTGTCCGAATTTTGATCTCCATAATATCTCTTTCTCCGTCTGAATTGCAATTTCCCTATCTGACGTCTTTTACTTCTTTTCTAATACCTTTACTATTTTGCGAAGTAATTTATCAATTTCAATCGGTTTAGCCAGATAATCATCCATTCCTGCTGCAAACGCCGCCTGTCTGTCTTCTTCAAATGCATTTGCGGTCATCGCTATGATCGGAACCTGAGCTCTTTCATCCGGAAGCTTCCGAATCGCCTTTGTTGCCTGATACCCATTCATCTTCGGCATCTGTATGTCCATCAGTACCACATCATAATACCCGGCAGAAGCCTTTTGCACCATTGCAACTGCAATCGCGCCATCCGCAGCTACTTCCACCTCTGCCTTTGCATCCTGAAGAATTGTCCTTGCAATCTCCATATTTAATTCATTATCTTCTACAAGAAGAATTCTTTTGTACTTCAGAGGGTTCTCTGGCAGGCTCTGTTCTGCCTGGTCAATACGTTTTTCTTCCGATACGATTCGACATGGAATCTCAACGATAAAACTGCTGCCTTTTCCAGGTTCACTTTGTACGATCACGCTTCCATCCATCAGATCTACAAAGGATTTTACGATACGCAGTCCAAGACCTGTTCCCATTATACCACTTTCTGAAGAATTTTTCTCGCGTGTAAATGCTTCAAATATATGTGGAATATATTTCTGGCTGATACCAATTCCCGTATCCGAAACACAAATCCGCAGAATTATGGAATCCTCTCCGACAGCCTCCATTTCCTCGATATCTACGTCTATTTTTCCTCCATCCGGTGTATATTTAATTGCATTACTTACAAGATTCATGATAATCTCCTGAATCTTCAGCGAATCACAATATACATCTGCATGCTGAATTTCTATATTTCGTGCTACATGTAGCTGTTTATTCAGAATTTCTCTGTCAAGAACGATCTCCAACGTATCATTTATTTTCTTCAGATTCCATGGTGCTTCATTCAAAGTTTCCTTACCACTTTCAATACGGGCAATTTCCAGTACATTTCCTATCAATGCAAGCAGGAACTGGCTCGCTCCCTTCAACTTATGCAGATAATTTGTCGTAAGCTCATTGTCTCCCCAGTGCCGCTCCATAAGTTCTGCATATCCTATAATTGCATTCATCGGAGTCCGCAGATCGTGCGACATGGCAAACAAAAAGGTAGATTTGGCCCTGTTTCCCTCTTCCGCCTTCTGCAGTGCATTCTTAAGTACTACCATCTCTGATACATCAATAAATGTAGTGATCACGGCTCTTTCTCCCGATGGAACACGGATTACTTTCGTTGTAGCAAGTGCATGACATTCATTCGGCTCACCTTTTCCGATGATACACTCATAATCAACCATATCATCTACTTTGTGAAGTCTTTTCAACTTCTCTATTACGTCCACATCCGGATAGATTACTTTTTTCAGCATAGTACCGAGTTTGGACTGTGCCTCTTCAATGTTCTCCACTCCATACATCCGCAAAGCCTGTGCATTCATATGAATGATCTTATGCCCGGGAATTGTATATGCAAGTACACCACAACTTTGCATTTCCAGCAGTTCTTTGTAATAATTTTCCTGTTCAATCTTTTCTTTACGGAGTGTATCATTAAGTTCTGCCAGACGGCGTTCTGCCTCTTTTTCTTTCTCCATACGCACTGTCTCTGAAATGTCCTGATGTATTCCCATAATGGAAATACCATCCACTACAGACATATCTCTTGTACCAGTGCAGCGTACAAACCTCTCACCTGATGCCGGATGAATATAACGATATACAACTTCTGATCTTGTTTCTGACAGTTTATCCGAGTATTCCAGAAATAACTGCATATCATCCGGATGTACACGTGCCCGATGAAATGTAAATCGCTCTTCCGGTGAGATTTCTCCCTGGATTCCAATTAATTCATCCATCACCGCATCTGCATAAAACCTCGGTGATTTCCCATCTTCAATCTCTATTCTCCACACTCCCATTCTGTTCATGCGGAGAAGTTTTCCCACATTTATCTCTTTCTGCTGTATCATAGACAGCTCCTCCCTATGCAGCTATTTACTGTTACTGTGTATCTTCCATATATTATAACGACAGCGAAATCAGCTGAACTTCGCCATCACTCGGAACAGAACATTCATATCCACCGGCTTTGATACATGTGCATTCATACCTGCATCAAGTGCCTTCTGCCTGTCCTCTTCAAAAGCATTCGCTGTCATTGCTACGATCGGAACAGCAGCTCTGGAAGCCCCAAACCTGTTCCGACTACTTTGCTTTCCGTACTTGTATGTTCTCTGGAAAATTCTTCAAAAATATGTGGAAGATAGTCTTCACTCATCCCAATTCCAGTATCTTCAACTACAATCTTATATGCAATATAATTTTCCCTGTCAAACGGAATCTCCCTGATATCTATGGTGATCTTACCACCTGCCGGAGTATATTTCAGTGAATTTCCAATAATATTGATAAAGGATTCGATCAATCTGGAAGCACAGCGAACTTCTTTTTTCAGACTCGTCTTTCCACTCTCAATTCGGGCTGTCTCCAGCACATAATTGATTAGCGATAACAAAAATTCACTGGAACTTTTGATCTTGCTTTATCGTATCTCTATTTTATGTTAATCCTTCTGCTTTTTCACGCTTTCACATCTGGTCAGGATTTCTCTGAGTTTGCTTTCATCAATCGGCTTCGCAATGTGTCCATTCATTCCGGAAGCCAGACATTTATGTACACTTTCGGAAGAAACCTGCGCCGTCATGGCATATATACGCACCGTTTCTGCATCCGATCGCTCCAGTGTCCGTATACGACGGGCTGCTTCTCTGCCGCCCATAACCGGCATCATAATATCCATCAGAATCAGATCATAAGTTCCCGGTGCTGACTCTTCAAACTTGTCAATCGCTTCCTTGCCATTCCATGCCTTATCAACCACAATTCCCAGTTCCTTCAGATAGAACTCTGCAATCTCCATGTTGATCTCATTATCCTCAACCAGAAGAATCTGCTTTCCTTCCAGCTTCTGTTCGCCTGAGCTCTGCTCTTCTTTTTTGGTTTCGATGGCATTTTCATCAACTTTAAACGGAAGGCGGAAAGTAAAAGTACTTCCCTCTCCAAGTTGGCTCTCTACTTCTATAGAACCTTCCATTTTATCCAGAAGCGCCTTGACGATCGACATTCCCAGACCGGTTCCTCTGTACAGTGTTCTGGCGTCATTCTTTTCCTGTGTAAAAGGTTTAAACAGCTGTTCTTTTATAAATTCTTCACTCATACCGATTCCGGTATCAACGATTTTAAATTCATACCACACGGTTGTACCGTCACAGGAAAGTTCTTCCGCATATGTATCAATTGTTCCATTTGATTTATTATATTTGATTGCATTGCTCAGAAGATTGACCATAATGCGGCGCAGCTGCAGGGAACTTCCCTTCAGAGTAGTATGCTGAATATTACTTCTGTGCTTGCAATGTGTAATACCGGATTCAACCAGCTGAGCATCAACAAGTGCTGCAACTTCATCCATAAGCTCACTTATATCAAATGCATCTTCATGAATCTCAAACATACCAGCTTCCAGTTTGCTCATATCGAGGACATCACTGACCAGTTCGAGCAAATGTCGGGTAGACAACTGAATCTTATCCAGACTGTCATCAACTTTTTCCCGGTCATCTCTGTTTTTACGGATGATATCTACCATTCCCATGATTCCATTGATCGGCGTACGAATATCATGACTCATGCGATTCATAAATTCCGTCTTGGCTCTGTTTTCAGAATCCGCTTCTTCATAAGCCATCTGCAAACGCGCTTTTTCCTGCTGTTCCTTTTCATGAAAATCTGAAGTATTCTTAAACAGAACAATTCCATGGACTACGGAACTCTCTTTATCTGTATTCGCATCATACACCATATCTCTGGACATCAGAACTGTTTTCTGCAGCCATACCGGCTTATTTTCTTTTCCCATCATTTCGCAGTATTCTACTGTAACCTGCTTCGCACCTGTAGCAAATCGCTTCAGTAGTTTGAAAGAAGAATCAACGATTCTGTAGTTCTCCAAAGTATCTTCGGTCACATACCGACTCCGTTTATTGCAATAATCGCTATAAGAACATGGTGTCTGTATATCATTTTCAACCTTAAATGCTGCCTCATGATAATAAACATTCTCCAGCTTATCATTCGTCAGATCCACAGTATAGACTGCATTTGCAGTCTGAAGGAGTGCCTCCGCATAATTCTCGTTTTCAACAATGGACTGTTTCAGTTGTTCATAATATCGATTCAGTCGAGTCTTTTCATCTGCTGTGTTTTCATTTTTATTCTGGAAAGATTCAAAACCCAAAATAAAATGGTGCAATCTGTCATCCTCTGTTTTGTTCACAAACAATACCGTCATCCGTCCACGGTAAATACTATTTTCCTTTCGATACTGATACGGAAGTTCTATCTTCTCACCTTTATCACCAAGCTGCTCCGCAAGATAAGAAATCTGCAATTCATTCCTCATACTCTTACGGTTTTCATCCATTCCCAGTTCCTGCACGATCTGCTCGACAGCACCGGAATAGCTTCCATCCTCGGCAAGAAAGAATCTCGAACTCGCACGCAGCACATAGTACTGATCTAAAAGTGCATCACAGTAAATACAGTCTGTAAACTGATATCCCTTCGCTGTGATTTCTTCCAGAAGGTGAATATTCATCTTCTGTTTCTCCGCAGCTTCTTCCATCTTTGCACGATTCTTATCAATATACATGTTTTTGTCAGCCAAACGGAAGAGTTCTCTCATCGTACTGCCTTCAAAATCACTTGACAGCGCATAACCTGACGCATAGCTGATCGGCATTTCCGGATGCTGTCTGGAATATTCTGCCGCATGATTGCGGATGTTCTGCAGACATTTCCGAACGCCCTCATGATCCATTCCTTTCAGAATCGCAATGAATTCATCACCACCATCACGACCTGCAAAAAATTCTTCCGGTACTGCCTCACGGAGCTGGATTGCAAAAGAGCGAATATACTCGTCCCCTTTGTCATGTCCCAGATTATTGTTGATCGTTCGCAGATTATTCAGATCAAACACACGCATTGCCACCAGCTCGTTCTCCGGTACCGGCTCCGTCTCATTCAGAATCTCCTCACATTTGTTTTTGTTTGGAAGTCCCGTAGCCTCATCCAGATAGACTTTTTTCTGCAAAACCTTATTCTGTGTAGCAAAACGTACCGCTTTTATCAGTTCCGTAGCAATGATCAATACCAGTCCCAGAATATCAACCAATACGATTTTTTCCAGATGATCCAGTCCGGTCGCTTTTTTCTGTGAATAGACTTCTGCAAAACCTACTGCCTCATCACAGATCTGGAAAAATTTTTCGCTCTTTTCTATAATTTCTGTATTCTCATAACCCTTCTCGCGAACAAGGAGGATTTCACTTCTCAGTTCGTCATAATATTTTGCCAGTTCATCCATCTTGTTCTGGAAATCTATGTCATCCAGACGTACAAAACTCAGTTCCTCACTGCCATTTCGGAGTCCCTCTATATAAGAAGAAATCGTCTGATACATTTTATCCTGTGGTTCTCCGGAAATCTCCAGTTTGACCATTCTCTGTGTACCGCCCCGGACAAATCCCGCATAATTCACTACCCTGGCTGTTCCCTGTATTTTGCCCACCATAGACATGATCACCAGAAACAATACGATCAGTATCGTTGTCAGAACCATCATCGCGGCTCTCAAAAAATAAGTCAGTTTCTTATCTTTATCCTTCTTCATTCTGTTTCCATCCCATCAATTGCCCCGAACTGTCGGCAGATTTTATTCTCTTCTTTATTTTGAATTCTGATTTCACACCTGATTCTATTGTAACTGATTCCCTATTTTTCTGCAACATAATCAAAATATGTGGTTCAAGCAACAGCAAGTGCTAAGTATGTGTATTTTATACAATTTTTATGATGTTTCACCTGTTTTTCATTGCTTTTTGCACAACTGCATTTTATAATAAAAATTATAAATTACCACATACATTTATTATGGAGGGAACATTATGAACGAAGAACTTTTTAACGAAGCGGCCAAATCAAATGTCCTGACAAAAAAGCTGATCGACCAGCTTCAGGAAAGCATGACCTACAGCAGTATCTCCTTTATCAACTGGACGATCGAAGTTCTGACTCTGATCAAGAACCGTCTGGAGCGTGGAGACAGAATCACTGATGAAGTATCCGGAGAAGTTTATACCACGAAAACCTTCCAGAAATTTGTAAAGGAGAATTTCTCTTCTTACATTACCAGTCAGGTTTTCAGAGAAATTGTAAAACCTGAAAAAATCTATTTCTCTCTCAAAGCCTGTGACGGCGGTTACAGTCTGCTTGCAGCTGACTCTGACAGCGAGAAGACCTATGCGTGGATTTCCAGCCTGAGCAAACGTTTCTCTCTTGTTGAGATGATCGCAACCGGTGTTGTCTATGTCAAAGACACCCGTACCGATACATATCAGCCGTTCATCTCCGCAAATGGCAAATACTGCCATTATGACAAAGAAAAAGGAATCCTCGTAGAAATCTGAGTTCTACAAGAATTCCTGTTATAAACCAACATTTTTAAAATACTGTCTCAGTCGGGGATCCAGCTCCGGCTGAGATATTTTTATCTTCCCGTAATCCTTCCAATGCCATAAGAAATCAGAAATACAGCAATATCCACTGCCACGATCGTGGAGCCAACCGGAGTACCTGCCAGAATGGAGATCAGAATGCCGGCAGTAGCACTTAAAACGGACAACACTGCCGCACTGATCGTTACCGAGCGGAAAGATTTAAACAACCGCATTGCTGACAACGCCGGAAAAATTACAAGTGCTGAAATCAGAAGTGAACCTACCAGATTCATTGCAAGTACAATGATCACTGCAATCACAACTGCAATCAGCAGATTATAGGCATTCGCTCTCGTTCCGGTCGCTCTGGCAAAATTCTCATCAAATGTTACTGCAAAAATTTTATTATAAAAAAGAATAAAAATAGCAACAACCACAACAGAAAGGATTGCACACAGCCATACCTCGCCTTTTGTCAGTGTCAGGATCGATGTGGAGCCGAACAATGTACTGCATACATCTCCGGAGATATTTGGGCTGGTGGAAAAAAGATTCATCAAAAGATATCCGATTGCCAGGGCTCCGACAGAGATCATGGCAATCGCCGCATCGCCCTTGATTCTTGTGTTCTGACCAGCACGAAGAAGAAGGATCGCACAGATTACTGTTACCGGCAGGATAAACAGCATATTGTTGGTAATATTCAGGACAGATGCTATCGCCATTGCACCAAATGCCACATGAGAAAGTCCGTCACCGATAAAGGAAAAACGTTTCAATACCAGAGTCACGCCCAGAAGTGAAGAACATAATGCGATCAGTACCCCAACGATCAATGCATAACGCACAAACGGGTATTGAAAATACATACGAAGTGTCTCAAACATCTTATTCGTCCTCTCCTTCCTGTCCAGTAAACGCCTTTCCCAGACTGCTTTCCAGATACTGTTTCTTTGTTCCGAAGAAGCAATGCTCCCCGATATGCAGGATATGTGTTGCATATTTTACTGCCGCCGCAATATCATGTGAGATCATAATGATCGTAATTCCATCTTTTTTATTCAGATTCCTGATCAGCTGGTACATCTCTGCTGTCACTCTCGGATCAAGTCCCGAAACCGGCTCATCCAGAAGCAGGATCTTCTGTGCTGCACAAAGAGCTCTTGCAAGAAGAACCCGCTGCTGCTGCCCTCCGGAAAGTTCGCGATAGCACTGATCTGCCAGATCCTGGATCATCATTTTTTCCATGGCTCTCTGGGCAACCATTTTTTCCTCTTTGTTATAAAAAGGTCTCCATCCACAACGACTCTGGCATCCAGATAACACAATTTCCCTCACGGATGCCGGAAAATCTCTCTGCACCAGCGTCTGCTGCGGCAGATAACCAATTTCGTTTTTTTTCAGGCCATCTCCCAGTTCAATACTGCCGCTGATCGGTGCCTGCAGATGAAGAAGTGTCTTCATCAATGTAGATTTACCGGAACCATTTTCACCTACGATGCAAAGGTAATCACCTGCATCAATAGAGAAATTCAGGTCTTCCTGAATTGCCCTGTTATCATATCCCAATGTAAGATTTTTACATGTAAGCTGTGCCATTGTTGTTCCTCTTTTCCTACTTAAGTGCTTCTTTCAGAACCTTCAGATTATCTTCCATCACAGAAAGATATGTCACTCCGTTTTTAATCTCATCCGAAGTGATCGACTGCATGGAATTAAGCTCGAGGATCTTCTGATCTTTCTTTTTTGTATTTTCAATCACGGTCTGTGCTATCCTGTCATCGGACTTCTCAATCGTCAATACCGTTTTTATTCCCAGTTCATCCAGTTTACCCGCAAGAAAAGTCACAGTCTTGAAGCTTGCTTCCGACTCTGCAGAGCATCCGGAAAAAACCGCATAATAGTTCAGTCCATAATCATCGACCAGATAACGAAATGCAAAACGATCGGCAAAGATCAGCGTATTCTGTCTGTCTGTATCTACCGTTTCCTGATATTTCTGATCCAGTGTAGAAAGTTTTGCTTTGTAGTTCTCAGCATTTGTCTGATAGATTTCTTTATTCTCAGGATCCATCTCCTCAAGCGTTTCTGCAATCGCGTCACAGATCACAGAAGCATTTCGCATGGAAGTCCAGACATGCTCGTCATATTCCTTCTCATCCTCACCCTCATGGGCATGCTCGTCCTCATGACCATGTTCGTGTTCACTGTCCTGCATACCCTCAACTGTTTCTTCTTCCTTAATCGTATCGCCAAGGACTTCCATCAGATTAATCGTCTTCATATCTTTATTCTGAGCCGATTCCAGTGCATCCTCAATCCACTGGTCGGATTCTCCACCCACATAGATCAGGAGATCACAGCTGGATACTTTCATAATATCTTTCACTGCCGGCTGAAAACTATGAAGGTCTGTCCCATTATCCAGGAGCATCGTAAGATTCACATCCGCTTCCCTGTTCCCCAGAATATTTCTTGTCCAGTCATATTCCGGAAAAATGGTTGTCACAATATTCAGTTTCCTGTCTGTTTCCTCCGTTGTTTTAGCTTCTGCTATGTGCATTCCTGAAAAAGGAACCGCAATGCTCATCACACCCAGCAGAATTGCCAGCGCACCAGTGATCCATTTTTTCATCCTTATACCTGCTTTCTTCTGTCTCAGCATTCTACTCCATTACCTTATATTTCGCTTATTTTGCCCTGATATGTACAGTCTCTGTTTCTTTTTTGTCATCTTCCAGTCCTCTGCATTCTTCACAGATTCCATAAAAAACCGTTCTGCACGGATTCATGCGAAATCCGTGACTGTCCATCAGGTGCTGCTCCAGTTTAACCACATCCTCGCAGTGAAGATGAATCAGTTTTCCACATTTTTCACATTTGCAGTGGAAACAGGACATCTTGTGGCAATGCTCCTCTGCTCCAAGATATTCAAAACAGGCACTGCTTGTCCCGTCTACATTGTATTTTGCAACCAGTCCCTGCTCTACCATCTTTTCAAGATTACGGTAAACTGTTGTCGTTCCGACATTGATTCCCTGCTCTTTGAAATAGGAGCAGACATCTGCGGCCGTCACATGTGTACCCTCTATCGTCTGAAGATAAGCCAGGATCTGTTTCATTTGTTTTGTCTGATAAGGTGCTTTCATTCCCATAATTTCTTCCTTCTTTTTACCCAAAATGAAAACCGTTTTCATATTATAGCACATTCTGATAGAGTGTCAATATGAAAACGGTTTTCATTTTTGATATTTTTTCTTATTTAGTTATTCTTCTACTTTCATCTCACGAACGATTTTACGAAGCTTCAGAACCATGGATGGTGCTACAGAGAGTTCATCCAGTCCCATACGTACAAACTGCTCGGTAAGAGTTGCATCTGCTCCAAGTTCTCCGCAGATACCTGCCCATTTGCCACATTTATGTGCATTGTCCACAACCATCTGGATCATACGCAGGATTGCTTCATGATGTGGATTATAGAACTCATCCAGTTTTTCATTCTGGCGGTCAATTGCCAGTGTATACTGGGTCAGATCATTCGTTCCAATACTGAAGAAATCAACCATCTCTGCCAGTTTATCACTGATGATCGCTGCTGCCGGAGTCTCAATCATGATTCCCTGTTCCGGAATCTTATACTGAATCTCCTGTGCTTTCAACTCTTCTTCTACTTCTGCTACGATCTCATAAATTTTCTTTACTTCTTCTGTAGAAGTAATCATCGGATACATGATAGAAAGATTTCCATAAACGGCTGCGCGGAGAAGTGCACGAAGCTGAGTTTTGAAAATTTCCGGCTGTCTCAGACAAATACGGATTGCACGGTATCCCATAGCCGGGTTATCTTCATTACCAAGATTGAAATAATCTACCTGTTTGTCGGCTCCGATATCCAATGTACGGATAATAACCTTCTTACCTGCCATCATCTGTACCGCCTGCTTGTAAGCCTGGAACTGTTCCTCCTCAGTAGGGAAATCGTTTCTTCCAAGATACAGGAATTCACTTCTGAAAAGTCCGATTCCGCCGGCATCATTTTCCATCACATAACCAATATCGCCAACGCTTCCAATGTTTGCATAAATATTGATCTTACGTCCGTCCAGAGTAATGTTTTCTTTGCCTTTGAGTTCCTGAAGAAGCTTCAGTTTCTCAGCTTCTTCCTGTATTTTGGTTTCAGTCTGTGCTTTTGTCTCTTCATCCGGGTCAAAAGTAACCATTCCCTGGAAACCGTCTACAACCGCTGTCACTCCACTCTGAAGAGCTTCCAGATCCATTTTTACTCCGATCAGTGCCGGAATATTCATCATACGCGCAAGAATCGCTGTATGAGAATTGGTAGATCCGTGAACTGTTACAAATGCAAGGATCTTATCTTTGTCCATCTGGACTGTCTCGCTTGGACTAAGATCATCCGCTACAATTATAGCTGGCTCGATAGAGCTTAAATCCACATCTCCCTGGCCGCTTAAATTACGTACAAGACGTTCGGAGATATCTTTGATATCGGCAGAACGTGCTTTCATATAATCATCGTCCATGGAAGCAAACATCTCTGCGAAATTATCGCCGGTAGCCGCAACCGCATACTCGGCATTGACCTGTTCTGTACGGATCATATTCTGGATTGCCTCCAGATAATCCTCATCCTCCAGCATCATCTGATGTACTTCGAAGATTGCTGCACTGGCCTCGCCAACTTCTCTGACAGCCTTGTCATACAGTTTCTGAAGCTGTTCCTGAGATGCTTTTAATGCCTCATCCATACGTTTTACTTCTGCTTCTGTATCTTCGATACGGATACGTTTTACCTGATAATCATTTTTCTTAAGAACCACGATCGGTCCCATCGCGATTCCTTTATATACAGATTTTCCCTGAAAACACTGCATTCCTTTTCCTCCCTGAATTCAAATGTAAACTGATTCTGGTCGTTCCAGCGAATTATAAATTGTTCTCAAAGAATTCTTTTAATGCAGCAGCTGCAGCTTCTTCATCAGCGCCTTCTGCTGTTACAGTAACAGTGTCACCCTGTTTTACACCAAGAGACATAAGCATCATAAGCTGTGTAAGTTTTTTTGTTTTGCCATCTTTTGTGATGGTGCATTCAGATTCGAATTTTTTTGCTTCTTTTACAAGAAGTCCTGCCGGTCTTGCGTGGATTCCAAGTTCGTCTTTAATTGTATACTCAAATGTTTTCATAGTTTTGTTCTCCTTTTATATTATGTTTTTGTATTTATATTTATCCTACAGTTACCTTCGACAGTGGCATTGAACTTTATATATCTTACTCATTGATATCCGTATCTAACATTCTTTCCAGATGCATGGCAAGATATCCAATTTCAATGTCCGGAATCGGAAGCTTCAGACTCTTTTCCATCTGTCGGCAGATCCTCTCTGCTGACATAAATGGTTCCGGAAACTTTACGGACATATATTCATTCAGATTCATTTTCAGTTTCTCACCATGAATTGCACGTGCCACCATATAACGGACATGATTCATCAGTCGATTATATCCCAGAGACATGACATCAACGGAATTTCCAGTTTCTTTCTCAACAAGTGAAATACATTCCCGGACTGTTCTTGCAATTTCCATTGCCTGAGAAACATTTTCATCTACGATGGCAGCATGCACATGCAAGGCGATATAGCCAATCTCGTGTTCGTCAATCTCAATCTGCATTTTCTCTTTCAAGAGTTCCTGAATACAACTGGCTACTTTATATTCTTTATAAAACATAACACGGATGTCATCAGTCAGCGGGTTGCTGATCTGCTCTCCATTCTGAATGCGGCGGATCGCAAAGTCCAGATGATCTGCCATGGTAAAAAGAATTGTCCGGTCTACTTTGCCAAATTCCTGCTCCGCCTGATTCAGCACTTCGTTTGCAAACTCCAGACAAAGTGGTGAAACCGATTTGAGGATATCTTTTGCCTCTCCTCGCTCTGTCATTTCTTTCAATGAATAAACCTTTGCTTCCGCAGTGACCGGAACAGTTTGTCCCACTTTCTTGCCAAAAGCAACTCCTTTTCCCATAACCAGACATTCCTGGTTATTTTCATCCTGGATTCCCATAAAGGAATTATGATTTAAAATTTTTGCTATCCTGTACAACATCCGTATCTCTTCCCCATCCGGGTAGTTCTTACTGAAGAACCTCGATTTCGAAAAGCGGCTCTCCTGCTTTGACCTGACCCTCATTTAACAGATGGATTCTCTGGTTATCCTCCAGCTCTGTACAAAGAACCGGTGATACAATAGAAGGTGCGTTTTTGCTCAGATAATCCAGATCCAGTTTCAGCATCGGATCTCCTTTCTTCACTTCCTGCCCGCTTTCTACCAGTGCCTCAAATCCCTCACCATTCAGTTTTACAGTATCGATTCCCACATGAATCAGAAGACTGATTCCGGATTCTGTTACAAATCCAATTGCATGTTTTGTGTCAAAGACAAAGGCAACTTCTCCATCTTCAGGAGCACGTACATAAGGATCTTCCGGTGTAACTACCGCACCATCCCCCATCATCTTCTGGGCAAATGCCTCATCCGGTGCTGTAGAGAGCTCAGCCGCTACACCAGTGATCGGGCTGGAAATCACAATGCGGTCGACAACTTTCTGTCCGGCATCTTCTTTCTGCTCACTTACTTCCGGTGTTTCAACACTTTCCGCCGGTGTTTCCAGAGTATCTGGTGCTGTTTCCAGATAATCCTCAAGATTTGATTTGATAACGGTAACATTTGGACCATAAATAACCTGTACGCCAAGTCCCTTATGAACCACACCTGATGCACCTGTTGCCTTTAAAATACCATCGTTTACCAGAGATGCATCCTTAACCGTACAACGAAGACGTGTTGCACAGCAGTCCACATCACTGATATTTTTCTTACCACCAAGACCTCTTGTGATTGCCTCGCTGACCGGATCAGAAGAACCAGCTTCAACAGCACCATTCTGTGCCTCTTTGCGGGCATTTACATCAGCCTTCGTATAAAGCTTTGTTTCTACATCATCATCCTCACGACCAGGCGTTTTGAAATCAAACTTTTTGATCATGAATTTGAAAATAAAATAATATAAAAAGAAATAAATAATACCAACCGGGATAACTCTCATCCAGCTTGTCTTTGCGTTTCCCTGAAGAATACCAAACAGGAAGAAATCAAGGAATCCACCGGAGAAAGTAAGTCCTACGGCAATATTCAGCATATGTGCGATCATGTATGCGCTACCTGCCAGAACTACCTGAACAGCAAACAGTGCCGGAGCTACAAACAGGAATGAAAATTCCAGCGGCTCTGTAATTCCGGTTGCCATACATGCAAGCGCTGCAGACAGAAGAAGGCCTCCTGCCTGTTTTTTCTTCTCAGGTTTTGCACACTGATACATAGCCAGTGCAGCTCCCGGAAGATCATAAAGATAAACTCTCCGGAGAAGTATCTTGTTGCGTCAGCACTGAAATGTGCAATATTTGCAGAATCAGCTAGCTGTGCAAAGAAAATATTCTGGCCGCCCTGTACCATCTGTCCTGCAACTTCCATTGTACCACCGACAGCAGTCTGCCAGAATGGCATATAAAATACATGATGAAGACCAAATGGAATCAGAGCACGTTTAATAAGTCCAAAAATCAGTGTTCCAACATAACCGGTTCCTGTTACAAGACCGCCCAGAGCGTAGATTCCGTTCTGAACTACCGGCCATACAAAATACAGAAGAATTCCCACAAACATATAGACGATCGTGGAAATGATCGGAACGAAACGGGTACCTCCAAAGAATGACAGTGCATTCGGCAGCTGTATTCTGTAAAATTTGTTATGCAGGGCTGCTACTCCAAGTCCTACGATAATACCACCAAAAACGCCCATCTGCAGTGACTGGATACCGCAGACAGAAGTGATCGTTCCCTCAAGAACGGATTCTGCGATCTCTCCATTTGCAAGAATCTGTCCTGTAACTGTCAGCATCGCATTGATCGCTGTATTCATTACGAAAAATGCGATAACTGCTGATAAAGCTGCAACTTCTTTTTCTTTCTTTGCCATACCAATTGCAACACCAACTGCAAAGATCAGTGGCAGGTTATTAAAGACTGCACTTCCTACGCTGTTCATGATCACCAGCAGGGAATGAAGCAGTGTTCCGTCCCCCAGAATCTTTGTCAGACCATATGTCTCAATCGTTGTTGCATTGGTGAAAGAACTTCCGATACCAAGAAGAAGTCCGGCTACCGGAAGGATTGCGATCGGGAGCATGAAGCTTCGTCCGACACGCTGTAAAACACCAAAGATTTTGTCTTTCATCTGAAATTCTCCTTCTATATTTTTACAAAAAATGAGAATGTATGAAAGACTTCTTCAACCGGTTTTAATATAAAAAAAAGCATTAACATACATAAACACTCCTTGTTATGTATAGTTAATGCCTCCAAAATCGAGTTACACACTACAACTAGATAGAATATAACATGTACGAGAAGAATTTGTCAAGCCGTTAATTTGCGTTTACTCATACATTGCATTCAAAAACATCGGCTTGATCGCAACAACTTCATCGTACTCTTCCTGTGATACTTTTACCTCGCTGTTTAATGCTTTAAGATCTTCCTTGACAACTATCAGTGCCTGATCAATTTCCTCTGCACGGCCCTGTTCGATCACCCTCTGCATTCTTCTAAGAACGATCGGATGCGCATATCTTGCAGGTAATGGAAAATCCGGATACCCTTTGATATACTCCTCCATTTGCTTTTGTGCCTGTTCATCCAGTCTCATGATTGCTTTTCGATTGTTGCGCGCAGTTGGCAGAACACTGAAACCGGCAAAGGTAAAAACAGCTGCAATACCAAACAGAATAAAGTACACTGCAAAATCATTGTGCACAACAAATGAATAAATTCCTGCTGCAACCGCCACAAATCCAAGTGTGGTGATAGCCATTGCCACCCAGCGATAGCTTGGGCTTGTACACTGATAGTTCCGCCGTCTGCCGGCTGCCTGGCTCAGTGCTTCACTCAGCTGCGGTTTTCGTTCCAGATAATCAATGGCTCTTTCAAGCTTCTTCACAGCCTTTTCTGACTGAGGAGTCAGTTCTGGTCTGGAGAGCAGTTCAAGTTCCATTTCTGCTTTCTGCTTTTCCATCTTTCTTTCTGCCGCCTCGCTGAGCAGCCGAATCTGCGACTGTTCAGCTGAGAGCAGATTAAGAAGGTCATCTACCTGATTTTCATATTTGAAATTGCATTGTTTCTCCTGTCCGTCATCATATTCCACAACCAGATAAGGCATGCTCGCAAATACACCTCTGCCTGAAAAGCCGCCTTTACTCATAGCCACGCGCTTAAAGACACGTCTGATTGCCGTAAAAGGAATATAATAGCACCTGTCTATATAAAAACTGTTCAGGTAAATTGCTTTTCTTCCGACCCCACAGGGTCCGATCTTACGACAGGATTTTCTGTCTTTCTCAAGTTCCGATGCCGGAAGCCGAGATGTACTAAGTGGATGTGGTTTAAAAATCATGATGTCAGACCTCACTTAAAATAGTTTCAGGCAGCTGCATGTTTCTTCGCTGCGCGAAGGAAAATAACAAGAAGTACGATTGCAAAAATAATACCTATCGGATAAGCTACAGCTGTATTATAAACAACTGCGCCTTCTGCCGTTTTGGAATTGATCAGACCGCCAAGACATTCCGGTGCAAGGATGAAATATGTACTGGAAACTGCACTCATAAAGGTGGCCGGAACTGCTGTGATCCAGAAGTTTTTCTTTTCACTTACCAGATACATGGATGCTGCCCAGAGAACGATCATTGCAAGTGTCTGGTTTGTCCAGCTGAAATAACGCCAGATAACTGTATAGTCAATTGCGCCAACTGCATTACCAATACCAAGAACAGCGCCAACACCAAGAACCGGAATACAAAGTTTCAGTCTGTTAGCGTATCTTCCCTGATCAATATGGAACCAGTCAGACAGAGTAAGTCTTGCTGAACGGAAAGCCGTATCACCTGAAGTAATAGGACATACAACAACACCGATCATCGCAAGTGCAATACCAACACCACCCATTGTCTTGGAACATACATCATAGATAGCTGCTGACTGGCCACCGGAAAGAATTTCTGCAAGACCTGTATTCAGTCCGCCTGTAACTTCATAAAGAGCACATCCTGCTGCTGCCCAGATCAGAGCAATGATACCCTCAGCAACCATTGCACCATAAAATACAAAGTGACCCTGTTTCTCACTCTTCATACAACGAGCCATCAATGGTGACTGTGTAGAATGGAAACCGGAGATTGCACCACAGGCTACAGTAATAAACATAAAGCTCCAGATTGGTGTTCCTGCCGGATGCATACTGTACATATGACTCCAGATTTCAGGAATCGTAAATTCAGGGTTTGTATAGATTCCTATGATAACACCAACTGCCATAATGATCAGGCAGAGACCAAATACCGGGTAAATCTTACCGATGATCTTATCAATGGAAATAAATGTTGCAATAAAATAATAAACCAGAATAAGAATAAGCCAGAACAGTGTAGTGGTAAGAACACCTGACAGTCCACCATTCTTACACAGGGTAACGATCAGACCTGCCGGACCTACTGCAAAAACAGTACCAACCATGATCAGGAGTACTACTGAAAATACTCGCATGATATTCTGCATAACACCGCCGAGGTATTTACCTGTAAATTCTGCTACTGAGCTTCCGGAATTACGTTCGCTGATCATTCCAGAGAAGTAGTCATGAACACCGCCGGCAAAAATTGTACCAAACGTGATCCAGAGAAATACGATTGGTCCCCACAATGCACCCTGCATCGCACCAAAAATAGGTCCCAATCCTGCAATGTTAAGAAGCTGTACAAGGAACAGTTTCCACTGTGGCATCACTACATAATCCACTCCGTCGTTGATGCTTACCGCCGGGGTTTCACGATCATCTGGTCCAAAAGTGTTATCAACGACCTTACCATAGGTAAAGTAACCGATAATCAGAAGTGCCAGACACAAAATAAAACTGATCATTTAAATCCCTCCCTCTACTGCAATTCACAGTTGTCATATTTTTGTCAAAGTATGGCAGATCAGCTTACCATACACTCTGCTTAGCAATTATTATTATAAAACTTCTCGTTTAAAAAACAATAGTTATTGTTGAGTTTGTCTATTATTTTTATAAATATACAGGAATATTGTATACAATTTTATTTGTCTATTCCATAACATCTTTGTTATTTATTTATCATATTTATAAATCAATTTTACTTATTTCCTTCTGGATCAGCAAACCTGCTGCCCTGGCCAACTGTCCGACCTCCTGTATTCTGGTATATTCTTTTCCATAAATTATTTCTGCCTTCAATGCGCCTGCATCCGTTCCCATAAATACAGCAGAAACACAGATACCTTTTCGTTGCAATGCCCGCACTTCAGCCGCTGTATCATTAACAGCTGCCTCATCTCCATAGTCCTTTCCAAATGGAAACTGTTCTGAAGACTGTATACGAAAACTGTCATTTGGTTCCGCATCCGTCAGTAAAATAAGCAGATGACGGTCAGCTGATCCACTATGGGATCTCAGAAGTTCATTCATCTCCCGCATGACAAGTCCGTCACGATTCCAGCCAGTTGCAAAGTATCGAAAAACGTCATCACTTTTTTTCTCCTCAAATGCCTTCAGAATCCGAAGCACTGTATATCCGCGTACACTGCAGAATTCCGAAACTCTGACCGGAATATGACATGCCTGAAGACTTTCTGAAAGAATCACTCCCTGCGCAGCGATCATTTCCTGATACTGTAATCTTGACGCAGACGCATCCAAAAGAAGATCCACCGTAAACAGTGGCTTTTTCTCTTCATAATTAGCATGAAAGACCCGATCATCCATGACATATTCCGATCTCCACACTCTCGCAGGATCCAGGCGTCCAGATCTGCCAGGCAGTATATCCGGCTGCTGATGAACCATCATACAATTTCTTATCTGTGACGAAAGCTGTGCGATAATACTCTGATACAGTTTTTGATTTTTATAATAATATATTCTGTTTCTTTCCATCTGAAGCTGTGCCTGATTTCTTAGATAACGGTTTTCTGCTGATATTTTCTCTTTTGGAATATATTTTCCATCCGTAAACCATACGTGGCAGCCTGCGTGATTTCCTTTACAGAGTTCTTTCTCGGTCCTTGCCAGTTCCTGTTTTGAATACAGTGACCTTCCAAAGCAGTTTTCTATATATGCATGATCGGTTTCTTCTTTTTTTAAGATCATATGACTGCTGCTTTTATTCTGCATGATTCCATTCTGGCTGCTGTCAGCCTGTGAAGAACGCATTACCACAACCCGGTCTGTCTTTACCAGTTGAGCCGGCATGATTCGAGTCAGCAGCCTGGCCGCTGTTCCAGTAAAATGGAGCATTAATGGTTTTCTGATATGCTTTTTCCCATCAAATAAATAAAAAGTTTTGTAAATACTTACCAGTTTCTCTATAATTTCTTCCTGTGACACTTTATTTTCCGGAGTCAGAGCCAAAAGCAATTTTTTCTCAAATGGCGTCATCACTGGAAGTTTTCTGCCTGATACTCTGCTCCACCTGGCAGACTGCAGGGTATATACCAATTGATTTTTGCTCATCCATTCCTGCCGTGACAGCTTATACTCTCCTGCAAAAAAAGCTTCTGCGTAATCCATCCGCACCTCTTCCAGTACCGGTCTAATCGGAATTTCAAGCTTGTACACGATCTGTTCTATATAAAGCCAGGCCAGATCATCCAGCATCTGCTGCCGGCTATCTCCCTGCCATCGCACAAAAAGTTCTGCAAGTGTCTTTTCGCCAAAATATTTATATGCAAGTCCTATGACCAGATTCATATAAAAATCCGGCCTGTTTTCCTGACTGTGTATTGCCAGAAACATTGGTTCAAAATCATAATGACCAGCAGCACCCCAAATCTGATTGGCGGCCCGTCTCTGTACTTCTGTATAAGATCCGGTCATCCATCAAACACCTCCGAAGCTTTGAGTTTCATGGAAATCCTGGCATTCATCACATCGCTGAGCAGAGCCTGCTCATAACTGTCAAATATTTTATTTGTCACGCCAAGATCAAGAGCATCTCTGACTGGAATTCCTTTGTGCATCAGGCTGATTGCATCCAAGAGTCCACGAAGATCCATTGCTTTTGAAGTCAGTTCTCCACTTTCACATTTTTTCTGGATATCCATAAAAAGTAATCCAAACTGCTTATTATATTTAGAAGAAAGATCTGGAAACTGTTCTCTTAAAAGCCTCTGCAGATCTTCCAGTGTAAGTGCAGGCATACGGATCACTACAAATCTTGACGCAAGTGCTTCATTCAATTCTCGTGTTCCTGCATAGTTATAGTTCATCGTTGCAATAAAGCGAGTATCGTCTGCCAGAGTTATTCTTTCATATCCGGGAACGTCTATAACCCGCCTGAAATCCAGTGCAGAATGCAAAACTGCAAGTGCTTCATTTCTTGCCATATTGATCTCATCGAATATACCAAAGCCTCCACTGCACGCACAGCTGTATACCGGTCCTGGTCTGAATTCAACCTTCCCGTTTCTGAAAGTATCCGTGCCGATAAGCGAAGACGCATCCATATTGACATGAAATGAGATATCCCAGGCAGGACGGCCGAAAACTGCTGCCAGATTTTCCGCAAGTACATTTTTCCCCGTGGCTTTTTCACCTGAAAGCAATAGATTCTTTCCACACAAAAGTGCTGCCAGGGCTTCCTCCCACACTTTTTTGCCATAATAATAAAAATGAGGTACAGGAATCCTTCCATTCAGCTCCTCCTTCACCGGATGAGCCGCAGAAAACTCCTGTACCTCCTGAATCAGCTTCGGACTGATTCCTTCCTCTTTTAAAAAATCCATTATTTCTTTCATCTTTAACGCCTCACATTCATGTGTAAAAAAAACTGAAATGTCAATCCACACAAGGCGGTCATGACATTTCAGCTATATTAGTTCAAAAACTCAAATGGATCCTCATCCTTTAAAAAATGCATCAGCATATAGGCACACATAATTGCCACACGTTCTTCTTTGAGGATTCGTTTTACTTCGGTACGGTCAGCGAGTACGATTTCAATTTCCTCACTGTCTTCCTGTGCTGCCTTACTGATCTCACCGCTGGCATAGCCGTATACAGTTGCACAGGATTCATCTGTCATACCTACTGTTGTAAAATACGGCTTTTCGAATGCAGGATCTACTTTCAAAGGTTCCAGTTTAAGACCAGTTTCTTCATACATCTCACGGACTGCACCTTCATGGA